>Ga0208794_1000060_pt1 | contig 141102 bp, 119 predicted proteins | sample 32_taG_FD_184106 | JGI IMG/M metagenome (GOLD analysis project Ga0208794, IMG submission 184106) | Marine viral communities from the Gulf of Mexico - 32_GoM_OMZ_CsCl metaG (SPAdes) (version 2) | ecosystem: Environmental > Aquatic > Marine > Oceanic | place: Atlantic Ocean: Gulf of Mexico... | reverse complement strand
GCGGTGAGCGCGCCGTCGCCAATGATGGCGCAGACCTTACGCGGGTCGTTCTGCGCCTGAGCGGCCAGGGCCATGCCCAGGGCGGCAGAAATCGAGGTGCTGGAGTGGCCCACGCCAAAGGTGTCGTATTCGGACTCAGCCCGGCGGGGAAATGCCGCCAGGCCGCCGTGCTGGCGGATGCTCAGCATGGCATCGCGACGCCCAGTGAGGATTTTATGCGGGTAGGCTTGATGGCCCACGTCCCACACCAAGCGGTCTTTCGGCGTGTGGAAGGCGTGGTGCAGTGCGACGCTGAGCTCGACAACGCCCAAGCCTGCGCCAAAGTGGCCGCCAGTGACGCCCACGCTGTAGAGCAAGTAGGCGCGCAGCTCATCCGCTAGCTGGGCGAGCTGTTTGGCGTTCATGGCCCGCAGCGCGGCGGGATGATCAAAAGAGTCGAGCAGTGGCGTCGCCGGGCGCTCGCGGGGTATCTCGTCGAACAGCTTCATAGGCATGTGTTAGTGGTCGCGCTCGATCATATAGTGGGCAAGATCGGCCAGAGGTGCGGCCTGCTCGCCTAGCGGGGCGAGGGCGGCAATGGCCTCGTCAATAAGCGTGTTCGCTTTGCGCTGCGCCCCCGAAAGCCCCAGCAAGCTTGGGTAAGTGGGCTTGGCACGGGCGGCGTCAGCGCCGGAAATTTTGCCCAGCGTGGCGGTGTCACCCGTCACATCCAGGATGTCGTCATGAATTTGGAAGGCTAGACCAATGGCGCGGGCGTAGCGAATCAGCGCGGCCAGACGCGGGTCGTCCTCTTCCACCGCGACCAGTCCGCCCAAACGCACGGCCGCCACGATCAGCGCGCCGGTTTTATGGGCGTGCATGTGCGCCATGGCGTCGGCATCCGGATGGCCGCCCACGGCGGCTAAATCCAGCGCCTGGCCAGCCACCATGCCGTCGCGGCCAGAGGCGACCGCCAGCGTGGTGACTAGCTGGCCCAAGCGAGGATAAGGGCGACTGGCCAGCACTTCGAACGCCAGCGCCTGCAGGGCGTCGCCCGCCAAAATGGCGGTGGCCTCGTCGAAAGCTTTGTGCACCGTGGGCTGGCCGCGCCGCAGGTCGTCGTCGTCCATGGCGGGTAGGTCGTCGTGAATCAGCGAGTAGGCGTGAATCAGCTCGATGGCCGCCGCGGGAGCATCTAGGTCTTCGTCACTCGCCCCGAGGGCTTGGCCCGCTAAATAGACCAGCAGTGGGCGCAGGCGTTTGCCGCCTACCAAAAGCCCGTGGCGCATGGCCGCTTCCAAACGCTCATCGACCGCTGGGCGAGCATCGAACAGCGCGGCCAGCGTGGCGTCCACACGCGTGCTGCTGGCTTGGCGCAGCGTGGTCAGTCGAGAGGCGTGAGCGGTTACCATGGCGGCGTCTCCTCGCTGTCGTCGCCAGCCTCCTGGGTGCCTGCGAACGGGGCAACGTTTGGTTTGCCGTCGGCATCTTCGCTCAGCGCTCGCACGGTCAGTTCGGCGCTGTCGAGGCGCTGCTGGGCGTCGCGGGTGAGCCGCACGCCCTGTTCGAAGGCGGTCAGCGCGTCTTCCAATGAGAGTTCGCCGGACTCCAGGCGTTCCACAATGGTTTCGAGCTGGGCAACCGTTGCGGCAAAATCTTGTGGGGGTGTGGTGTCGCTCATCGGGCAGTGCCTACCGTTTTCCGGGCGCCCTAGTGTCCGCCAGGGCGACGAGTGTGGCTGCGGATGCTGTCAAATAAACGCACAGTATACACCGAGGCGAGGGGGTGGCGTCTGCCCTCGCTATCGGTTGATTCGTCGACTTGCGCTTCGTTCATCTTGAAAGCGCACACTTTTCATCGTGGCAAGCCACCGGGAGCGCAAGCGGCTGTGCTACCATACGGGCCTCCCGTGAACCGATACACGGCGCATGCCGCCGACCATAGAGGTTGATTCAGCCATGGCCAAAACGTCCCTGGAAAAGAGCAAGATCAAGATCCTGCTACTCGAGGGCGTCCACCAAAGCGCGGTGGACAATTTTCACAACGCCGGTTACGAGAACATCGAGCATCTGCCGACCTCGCTGGATGAAGAGGCGCTGATCGAGAAGATTCGCGATGTTCACTTTATCGGTATTCGCTCCCGCACGCAGCTGACCGAGCGCGTGTTCGAGGCGGCCGAGAAGCTGGTGAGTGTTGGCTGTTTCTGTATCGGTACTAACCAGGTCGATCTGGATGCGGCGCTCAAGCGCGGTATCGCGGTCTTCAACGCGCCCTACTCCAACACCCGCTCGGTGGCCGAGCTGGTGCTGGCAGAGGCGATCATGCTGCTGCGTGGTATTCCTGAAAAGAACGCCCGCGCCCACCAGGGTGGCTGGCTGAAGTCGGCGAAGAACTCCCACGAAGCGCGCGGTAAAACCCTCGGTATCGTGGGTTACGGCAGTATCGGCGCACAGCTCTCCGTCTTGGCGGAATCGCTCGGCTTCAACGTGATTTACTACGATGTGATCACCAAACTGGGCATGGGCAACGCCAGCCAGGTCGGCAGTTTGGAAGAGCTGCTCGGTCGCTCTGACGTGGTCAGCCTGCACGTGCCGGATCTGGCCTCTACCCGCTGGATGATCGGCGCGAAAGAGATTGCGGCCATGAAAGATGGAGCGATTTTGATCAACGCTGCCCGGGGCAGCGTGGTAGAAATCGAGCCGCTGGCCGAAGCGATCAAAGCGGGTAAACTCAATGGGGCGGCCATCGACGTCTTCCCGGTCGAGCCGAAAGGCAACGACGAAGAGTTCCAAAGCCCGCTGCGCGGCCTGGATAACGTGATTCTGACGCCGCATATCGGGGGTTCTACCCTGGAAGCCCAGGAGAACATCGGTATCGAGGTCTCCGAAAAACTGATCACGTACTCGGACAACGGCACCACGGTCACCTCGGTCAACTTCCCCGAAGTGGCGCTGCCCGCGCATCCGGACAAGCACCGTTTGCTGCACATTCACGACAACGTGCCCGGCGTGCTTTCTCAGATCAACCGCGTGCTGTCGGAAAACGGCATCAACATTTCGGGCCAGTATCTGCAGACCAACGATAAGGTCGGCTACGTGGTGATCGATGTCGACAAGGCTTACGGCCCGCAGGCGCTGGAAGCGCTGAAGCAAGTAGAGCACACGCTGAAGATTCGCGTGCTCTACTCGGCGCAGAATAGCTAAGCAAATAGCTAGCCAGCGCTTGTTACCAAAACGGCCCCAACGGGGCCGTTTTGCGTTATATCACTTGCTAGTTAGGTGCTGTTAGGCCAAATCAAACAGCAGCACTTCGCTGGCGTCGTGGCTAGTCAGCTCAACGTGCTCGTCCGGCGTAAAAGCGGCGGCATCGCCGGTGGTGAGTCGTTCGCCGTTCACGTCGACGGCCCCTCTCACCACGTGCAGCCATGCGTAGCGTGAGGGCGGGGGCGTGACGTGGTCTCCGGCGCTCAGCAGGCTGGCATACAGATTGACATCCTGATTCACGCTCACCGAGCCATCGCGACCATCTGGGGAGAGCACCAAGCGCCACTGGCCCTGCCGCTCGGCGGTGGGGAAGTGCTTCTGCTCGTAGCTGGGCTGAATGCCACGCTGGGCGGTTTCGATCCAGATTTGCAGAAAGTGCAGCCCGTTCTCTTTGGAGTGGTTGAACTCGCTGTGCAGTACGCCCGTGCCTGCGGACATGCGCTGCACATCGCCTGGGCGCATCACTTCGCCATTGCCCATGTTGTCCTTGTGCTCCATCTCGCCATCGAGCACGTAGGAGATGATCTCCATATCCCGGTGGGGGTGGGCGCCAAAGCCGTGGCCGGGGGCCACGCGGTCTTCGTTGATCACCCGCAGCGCGCGGAAGCCCATATGATTGGGATCCATGTAATTGGCGAACGAAAACGTGTGGTAAGAGCGCAGCCAGCCGTGGTCCGCGTAGCCCCGCTCGTTGGAACGACGAATCTTCATGAAAAGCACCTCATCACTGAGTTAAGTTGCCACCTACTATACGACCGAGTGCGCGTGACGTGGGGTGAAGCTTTCTCAATGATGTCGTCGAAATAATCGACGATTGGCGCCCCTTTGATCTGCGTCAAACGCGCCGAGATGCACCGAGGGCGCGCTTTTTGCTATCATGCGCGCGTTCATTTCACCCGGTCCGCCCTTTGCGAGGGCGACTACCAGGAGCACTCCATGACGACCCCGACTCCAACACCGCCCATCGTGGTGGCGGCGCTGTACAAATTTGTCACCCTGAACGATTTCGAAGCGCTGCGCGAGCCGCTACGCCAAACCATGCTGGATAACGGCGTGAAAGGCACGCTGCTGCTGGCCAAAGAGGGCATCAACGGCACCGTGGCCGGTAGCCGCGAAGGTATCGACGCGCTGCTGGCTTGGCTCACCGCCGACCCGCGTTTGGCCGATATCGACCACAAAGAGTCATTTTGCGACGAGCCGCCGTTCTACCGCACCAAGGTCAAACTGAAAAAAGAGATCGTCACCCTCGGCGTGCCGGGCATCGACCCTAACGACACCGTGGGCACCTACGTAGAGCCAGAGAATTGGAACGACGTCATCTCCGATCCCGAAGTGCTGGTGATCGATACTCGCAACGACTACGAAGTGGCGATTGGCAGCTTCGAAGGCGCGGTAGACCCGAAAACCACCACCTTCCGCGAGTTTCCAGAGTACGTGCGCGAGCACTACAATCCGGAGCAGCATAAAAAGGTCGCCATGTTCTGTACCGGCGGTATCCGCTGCGAGAAAGCCTCCAGCTTCATGCTGAAAGAGGGCTTCGAAGAGGTGTACCACCTGAAAGGCGGCGTGCTGAACTACCTGGAAAAGGTACCGGAAGAGAAGTCGCTGTGGCGCGGCGAATGCTTCGTGTTCGATAACCGGGTCACCGTTCGCCACGACCTCACCGAAGGCGAGCACGAGCAGTGCCACGCCTGTCGGATGCCGATCTCCCAGGAAGATATGCAGTCGTCGGCCTATGAGCCGGGCATTAGCTGCCCCCACTGCATCGACTCGCTGCCCGAGAAAACCCGCGCCGCCGCCCGTGAGCGTCAGCGTCAGATCGAGCTGGCCAAGGCGCGCGGCGAACCCCACCCGCTGGGTTACAACCCTCGCCAGGACGCCCGCGAGAAGGCGTAATCCAAAGGTGGCCTTCCGCCGAGCGGGAGGCCACTTTGGTCGTAGCGCGCCCTCGGCGGCCCAAGCAAGCGCTAGACTGGGTAGCAACGTCTGCTCAGGAGCCTGCCATGTCGTCCCCTCATGCGTCCCCTTCCCACGACTGCCTGCTGCGCACCGCGCAGGGGGGCGTCGTGACGCTTACTCTCAATCAGCCCGAGCGCTTCAATGCGCTGTCGGAAACGATGTTGGAAGCGCTGCAAGCTGCGTTGGATGACATTATCCAAGATGAGCACGTGCGCTGCGTGGTTTTGGCAGCCAACGGTAAAGCCTTCTGCGCAGGCCACGACTTAAAGCAGATGCGCGCGAACCCGGATAAAGCCTACTACCAAGCGCTGTTCGCGCGCTGCGGCAAGGTGATGCAAAGCCTCGTCCATTTGCCCGTGCCGGTGATCGCCAAGGTGCAGGGCATTGCCACCGCTGCGGGCTGCCAGCTCGTCGCTAGCTGCGATTTGGCCGTGGCCGCCAGCAGCGCCCGCTTTGCGGTTTCCGGCATCAACGTGGGGCTGTTTTGCTCGACCCCGGCCGTGGCGCTTTCGCGCAACGTGCCCCGAAAGCGGGCCATGGAGATGCTGTTGACCGGCGAGTTTATCAGCGCAGACACCGCCGCCGAGTGGGGGCTGATAAATCGTGTCGCCGCAGAAGGCGAGCTTGATGCCGAGGTTGAAGCGCTCACCGCGAGCCTCTGCGCGAAAAGCGCGGTGGCCGTGCGTACCGGCAAAGCCATGTTTGCCCGTCAGTTGGCGATGCCACTGGATGAGGCCTACGTCTTTGCCGGCGACACCATGGCGTGCAACATGCTGGCCGACGACGTGGCCGAAGGGATCGATGCGTTTATCGAGAAACGCCCGCCCCAGTGGCAACACCGCTAGCCATCCAATGGTGGAATTTGTTTCCGTAAACGCGACAGCGCCCGCGCAGCGCGTTATCCTGCTGGCTTTTTACGTCATTCAGCGCCGTCAGGAGAGTCTCAGGTGAGTGAAGCCAAGCGCAGGTCAGTCGGACGTCCGGCAGGAGCCACCAAAGCCAGCGGTGGGCATAGCCAATCGTTAGTACGCGGCCTCACGCTACTCGAGTATTTGTCCGCCAGCCCCTTGGGTCTTGCGCTCTCGGAACTGGCGGAGATGGCCGACCTTGCCCCTTCCACCACCCACCGCCTGCTGCAGGCGCTGCAAAGCCAGGGCTTTGTCACCCAGGAGAGCGAGCAGGGCCTGTGGCGCATCGACGTCAAAACCTTCCGCATTGGTAACAGCTTTTTAGAAGCTCGCGACGTGGTGGCCAAAAGCCGCCCGTTTTTACGTCGTTTAACCGCAGAAACCGGCGAAACGGCGAACCTGGGTATCCGCGATGGCGCCACGGCGGTCTTCCTGGCGCAAAACGAATCCCCGCAGATGATGCGTATGATTACGCGGCTGGGCTCCCGTGCGCCGCTGCACGCCTCCGGCGTGGGCAAGGCGCTGCTGGCGTGGATGAGCGAGGAGGAGCGCAGCGCGCTGTTAGAAGGCGGCTACGAGCTGGCCCGTGTCACTGAAAATACCCTCTATCAAACGGAGGCGCTCCAGGCGGAAATGGCCGCCATTCGCGCCCAAGGCTTTGCCTGCGACCGGGAAGAGCATGCCATTGGCCTGCACTGCGTGGCGGCCTGTATTTTCGATGAGCATGCCACACCGTTGGCGGCCATCTCCGTCTCGGGCCCTATGGCGCGCATTCCCGAAGAGCGCCTGCTGGTGCTGGGGGCGCTGGTGCGTCAAATCGCGGCGGAGATCACCCAGCAGCTCGGTGGTCAACTGCCCCGTTAAACGTTAGAGGGCACGTGACGTGTTTAGCCTGTTTTGGGTGGCGCTGGCCAGCGCCACGCTGCTGCCCGGCGGCTCGGAAGTATGGTTAGCGCGGCTTTGGTGCATGGGCGAACCTGCCGTTGGTGTGTGGCTTGTCGCCACTGCGGGCAATACGCTGGGCAGTTTGATCAACGTGGCGCTGGGTCGTTACGCTCGCCACTATCAACATCGGCGCTGGTTTCCAGTGTCGCCTCAAGGGCTTGCCCGCGCTGAGCGCTGGTATCACCGCTTTGGCGAAGCGAGCCTGCTACTCTCCTGGGTGCCCGTGATTGGCGACCCGCTCACCGTGTTGGCGGGCGTCATGCGTCTTTCCTGGTGGCGGGCACTGCTCTGGATCGTGCTGGCCAAAGGGGCGCGCTACGGCCTGCTGATCGTCATGGCGCAGCAGTGGCTGGCACCCCATTGTCAATGACGGGGTCGGGTTTCATTGGCGCGCAAAAAACGGGCGCGTTAACGTCTCTGGCATAGAGGCATGTTACCCTAGCCACTTCAATCAAAGCGTTATACAACGCTGGCATTCTTAGCGGATGCACTATCCTGTGTTTAACATTAATAGGCTGAAACTTAACGAATGCAGGATGGCAAATACTCACCCAAAGGGAGGTTATGGTGTGACGTCACTACGTTTACTACCCTGGCTAGGCGTCTGGATGCTGACGCTATTCGCCATGCTGGCCGGGCCAGCCATGGCGCAAACCACGCTAGGCGCCGAGAGCGACGCGCCTGCCGCTGAAGAGCAACCCTCTTATGCGGCGCTGGCCGACCTGCTGGAAGACGAGCAGGCCCGCCAGGAGCTGATCGAACTGCTACGCAATCAAGCCTCCGAGCTGCCCGCCGGTGTGGCGGCCGAGCTGTCGCCAGAAGCGGCCGCAGCAGGGGGCAACGTGGCGCCTGAAGACGTGTCGCTGCCCCGCCAGTTGGCGGAACTGACCAGCCGCGTGGTGGGCGATGTCGGTGGGCAGATCGAGCAGGCCGTGGCCATCGTCGGCAACATGTTCTCCGGCCAGGGTACGGGCAGCAGCTTCGATATGGCGGCGTTCATCAGTGCCGCGATCAATCTAGGCATCGTGATCGTGGCGACCTTCGCCATTTTCATGGTGTTTCGCCGCCTGGCAAAGTCGCTGTTTACCAAGATCAGCGCTTGGTCGCAGCAGGGCACTGGCCTGACCCCGGTACTGCGTTTGGTGCTCTGCGTGGCGATTGCCGCCGTGCTGGACGTGCTGCTGGTAGCGCTGGCGTACGTGGGCGGTAACCTGATTGCGACCTTTGCGGTGGGGGAAACCGGTGAGCTCTCTACCCGTGCCTCACTCTTCTTGAACGCTTTCCTGATCATCGAGCTGCTGAAGGCCGGTGTGCGGATGCTGTTCTCCTCGCGCTACGAAGGCCTCCGCCTGCTGCCGATTTCCGCCAAAGAGGCATCCTACTGGAATCGCTGGCTGGCGCGTCTAATCGGCATGGTGGGGTATGGCTTGATGGTCGTCGTGCCGCTGGTCAACTTCTATATCGCGGCCTCTCTGGGGCAGGCGGTCGGCACGCTGATCATGCTGCTGGCGTTCATCTATGCGGTGGGCGTGGTGCTCAAAAACCGCGTGCGTCTGCGCGATAACCTGAATCAAATGGGCGCTCGCTCGACGCTGACGGCCAGCCGCGTGTCGCTGCAGCTCTTTGCCCGGACATGGCATTTGTTCGCGCTGATCTATTTCCTGATGGTGCTCGTGCTGACCCTGACCCGTCCTGGCGATGCACTGCCCTTCGTCCTCTTCGCGACGTTGAAGACGCTCGGCGCCGTGGTCGTGGGCCTGCTGCTGTCTGCGTTCCTGACACAGACCATTGGTCGTCGTATTCAACTCTCCGATGACCTGCGCCGTAAGCTGCCGCTGCTGGAAGTCCGGTTGAATAGCTACGTGCCCAACGCGCTGCGCGTGCTGCGCACGGTGATCGTCGTTGCGGTGATCATGGTGGTGCTGGATGCCTGGGGGGCCTTTGATCTCGCCGCCTGGTACGCCTCCGAGCGCGGTGCCAACCTGGTGGGTAACCTGATCAGCGTGGCGGTCATTCTGGTGGTGTCGCTGGGCGTATGGCTGGGTCTGGCGAGCCTGATCGAGCACAAGCTCAACCCGGAAACCGGGCATGGCGAACCCTCTGCCCGTGCCAAAACGCTGCTGAGCCTGTTCCGTAATGCGCTGGCGATCGCCATGGTGACCATCACCGGCATGATCGTGCTCTCGGAAATCGGCATTAACATCGGGCCGCTGATTGCCGGTGCTGGTGTACTGGGTCTGGCGATTGGTTTTGGTGCGCAGAAGCTGGTGCAGGATGTGATCACCGGGGTGTTCATTCAGGTCGAAAACGCCATGAATACCGGCGACGTGGTGACCGTGGGTGGCATTACCGGCACGGCGGAGCGTCTGAGCATTCGTTCGGTGGGGATTCGCGACCTATCCGGTACGTACCATATCGTACCGTTCTCTAGCGTCGATACCGTCTCCAACTACATGCGTGAGTACGGCAACCATGTGGGCGAATACGGCATTGGCTATAACGAGAGCATCGACGAAGCCATCGAGCAGCTCCAGCTTGCCTTCGAAGATCTCAAGGCCAGCGACGAGCATGGCAACAAGCTGTTGGCCGACCTGACCGTGGCCGGTGTGACGGCCCTGGCGGATAGCTCGGTGAACATCCGCGTGGTGATCAAAACCACGCCGGGCGACCAGTGGGCCGTCGGCCGTGCTTACAACCGCTTGGTCAAGCTGCGCTTCGATGCGGCGGGCATCGAGATTCCGTTCCCGCATACCACGCTCTACTTTGGTGAAACCAAAGGTGGCAAGACACCGCCTGCCAACGTGCGCATTCTGGAAGCGAAAGCCGAACGGAAGCGTACCGACACGGCACCGTTGTCAGAGCGTAGCGAAGACGCGTTACAGCATGAGCCGGAGCACCATAAGCCGGACCATGACGATGTCGACGAAACCTAAGCGTTGAGATCGTGACGTGCATGAGGCCGCCTTCGGGCGGCCTCATTGCGTTGGGTCAGCGCTGGCCAGGGTAGTTCTCGGAGTGACGACCTTCCAGGTTGATCGACTCGCCGCCATCCACGAAGAGGATCTGCCCTGCGACGAACGCGTTATCCAGCAAGTAATGCAAAGCTTGTACAAGATGGGCCGGGTCACCCTGGTGATCCACAGGAATACCCTCGATACGCCACTGAATGTAGTCGCTCGTGCGTTGTGAGGCCGGCAACACCACACCCGGCGCAATACCGTTGATTCGCAGGCGTGGCGCAAACTCCAGCGCGGCCATTCGGGTCATGTCGGCCAGACTTTTCTTGGAAAGCAGGTACGCCGCATACGGGTACTGGTGGTAGGCCACTTTGTTGTCGATGATGTTGATCACCTGACCGTGCTCTACCGCATCGGCAAAATGGCGTGTGAGGAGCAGTGGGGTGAACATGTTGACCCGAAACTGGGTCTCCAGCATGGCCAGCTCGGTCTGTGCGATGGGGGCAGGTTCGTAGGCCGAGGCGCTATTTAGCAGCACGTTCAAGCCGGGGAAACGTGTTTTCACCTGTTGAATCAGCGTCTCCAGCGAGTCGCTCAGAAAGTTGCAGGGAAGTATCTCGCACTCCCTTCCTTTGCCACGAATCACCGTGGCGACTTCTTCGGCCTCCCCTCGGGAGCTGTTGACATGCAGGGCGATATCGAAGCCCTTGTCGGCCAATGCTTCCGCAAAATGGCGGCCAAGGCGTGTGGCGCCGCCGGTAACAAGTGCCGCAGGTGTTGGCATGACGAATCCCTCGCTGTGTTGTGAATGACGCGCGTTGATACCCCAGACTTTCTGCGTGAGCGCAGCGTTTGTCAATAACTTGTACAGAGCTTGAACAAAATGGCCAACGGTCTACTCTGTGGAAGCGCGGTTCGATGCTGTGCATCAGCGCTTTACATCAGCCCGTCGAACCATGACGGCGCGGTGAACGTCGCGGCTGTTGGAAAGCATCTTGTCAGCGTCTTTGTCTCGTTACTCCATCATCGGCTTTTATCTGGGATGTCGCTATGCCAACAACGTCGTCACATGCAACACCTAGCACCCGGTACCACGAGTGCGTGATTTCAGTGGGGTCCAATATTGAACCAGAGCACCACTTCGCCCAGGCGCTAGAGATATTGAGCAGTGAATGCGAACTGGTGGCTCGCTCCGAAGCCGTCCGCACGGCACCGGTCGGCTTTCAGCAGCAGCCCGATTTTCTCAATGCCGCGCTGGTGGTGCGCACCACGCTAGAGCGTGATGCCTTCAAAGCCTATTTGAAAGCGGTCGAGCACCGCCTGGGGCGAGTGCGTGGGCCGATCAAATCCGGGCCGCGAACCATGGACTTGGATATCGTGGCCTGGGACGGCGACGTCGTGGACGACGGCTACTTCCAGCATGATTACGTGCGTGGTCCAGTCGATGACGTGCTGGCGGCCAGCGGGCGCTCGCTCAGCGCAGGCCCGGCTTCGTAACTCTGTACGCGCATGCGCGATATTATTGAGGTATAGGCCTCACGTTTCGTGGTTATCGGTCGATAATGATGCTAACCACGCATGTCGCGCTCATTTCGAGGTCACTCCCGTGATCAGCCTTGCGACTAATATCACGTCGCTACTGGTGATGAACCATCTACGCAGTAGCCAGCAGGCGATGCAGACCTCCATGGAGCGTCTGTCGTCGGGGCTGCGTATTAATAGCGCCAAGGATGACCCGGCAGGTCAGGCGATTGCCAATCGCATGGGCGCACAACTTCGCGGTATGAACCAGGCGATTCGCAATACCAACGACGGCATTTCGATGGTGCAAACCGCCGAAGGCGCGTTGGACCTGATCAATGATAGCCTGCAGCGCATCCGCGAACTCAGCGTGCAGGCGCTCAACGGCACCAATTCATCAGCGGATCGGGCGTCTATCCAGTTAGAAATCGACCAACGGTTGGAAGAGATCGATCGCATTGCCGAGCAGAGCAACTTTAACGGCATCCGGCTGATCGAGAGCGATAAAACGCTCAATATTCAGGTAGGGGCCAACGCCGGGGATGTGATTGGCGTGCGCTTTTCTGCCATGGGGCGTCAGGCGCTGGGGTTGGATAATTTCAGCGTATTAGATAATGGCTCGGCCACGCCCAAACCGATGGATGTCGTGGATGAGGCCATGAAGCAGGTGGACCGCCAGCGCAGCTATTTAGGCGCGGTGCAGAACCGCTTCGAGAGCGTCATTGACGGGCTCAACACCAACATCATTAACACCTCCGCCGCCCAGTCGCGTATTCAAGACGCCGACTACGCGCAAGAAGTCTCCAACCTTATTCGCGCCCAACTGCTTCAGCAGGTGGGTATCGCGATGCTGACCCGGGTGAACCAACAGCCGCAGATGATTCTGCGGCTATTGGAAGGGCTGTAGTTAGAAGCTGTCCATCACCGTTAGTCGATGATGCCTTGTTCACGCGCCATGGCGTAAGCCGCCTGCGGGCCGTTCCACAGCGAGGGCAGCAGAATCAGCGACACAGGGATCGCGGTGATCACGATAAACTGCTGCAGCGCGCCAATTTGACCTGCACCCATATACAGCAGCACGGCCGCCATCAGGGCCATCGCAATGCCCCAAAAAGCGCGCATGTAAGGGCTCGGGTCGTCATGGCCTGCGCCGACAACGGCAATCGCGTAGCTCATGGAGTCGCCGGTGGTGGCCACAAAAATCGTGGTCAGCAGCAGAATCGCCAGTGCCATCCAGGTGCCGCCGGGCAGCGCTTGAGCCACCGTGAGGGTCGCCACGTCAAACTGGAAGTTATTGAGCGCTTCGGTCAGGTCAATTACCCCGGTCAACTGGTAGTAAATGCCGGAGCCGCCCAGTAGCGTAAACCATACGGTAGTGGCAATCGGAGCGAGTACGGCAACCGCCAGAATCATTTCACGAATGCTGCGGCCCCGTGAAATGCGCGCCACGAAAATCGCCATCAGCGGTGCATAGCCGATAAACCAAGCAAAGAAGAACACCGTCCACCACTGCATCCACCACGCCGGGGCGGTTTCAGCGGTCATCGTGGCCATGGTGAAAAACTCGCTGACATACGCGCCCATGCTGGAAACGTAGGTGTTCACCAAAAACAGCGTGGGGCCAAACACCACAATGATGGCGCCAATGGCTAAGGCCAGCAGCACGTTGAAGCGGCTCAGCAGTTGGATGCCTTTATGCACCCCGCTCATGGAAGAGAGCACATAGATGGCCCCTAACACGGCCAGGATGATGAGCTGGCCCGTGTAGCCTTCCGGCAGGCCAAACAGCTCATGCAGGCCAAAACTCACCTGCGTGGCCAAAAAGCCGATAGGGCCTACCGTGCCCGCCACTAAGGCAATCACACAGCAGGCATCCACTAAGCTGCCCAGCGGGCCACGCATCAGGCGTTCCCCAAAAATCGGGTAGAGCAGCGTGCGCGGCTGCAGCGGTTGGCCTTTCACGTAGTGGGCGTGGGCCAGTACCACGGCGGTGAGCGATCCCAGCACTGCCCAAGCCATAAAGCCCCAGTGCATGAACGACTGCGCCAGCGCGCCGGAGACCGCTTCAGCGGTGCCCGCCTCGGTATCAAAGGCGGGTGGGGTGACCACGAAGTGGTACACCGGCTCGCCCGCGGCAAAAAACACCCCGCCACCGGCTAACAGCGTACACAGAATGATCGAGAGCCACTTAAAGGTACTCATTTCTGGTGCATCGAGATTGCCGATTTTGGCTTTCGCTGCCGGAGTTAATGCCACGCCAATCGCAATGAAAAACGTCAGTAGAAGCAGCAGCTGAAAATAGCTGCCCAGCACCAGCGCCGTCCAGGCAAAGCCTGCGCTGATAGAGCTGGCGACCCGGTCGATGTCGTAAAACGAGAGCCCGAGGAACGCCACGATGAAGCCGATGCTGAGCACCAGCACAATAGGGTCACCGAGGGAAAACCGCGAGGGCCCCTCGGCATGTTGGGGAGGTTGGTTCATGTCGAACACCTATGAATGGGAGTTGGCAGGAAAGAGCGGGGAACGCGTTAGCTTAACAAACCAAAGCGTGAGCCGACTTAACGGCGCAAGAGCGCTAAGCGAGACGCTAGTCGTCCAGGCCCGTTTTCAGAACAAAAAAAAGCGCCATTCAATGAATGGCGCGAGGACAGGAAACTGCGCACAGTATACCGACGCGTTAGACCAAAGTCTAACGTTTGGGGCAAAAATGTTTGAAGTTGGTGCGTATCTGAGTGTGGCTGCACCATTTTGGACGCTTAGTAGGCGGCCTGAGCTGTGGGAAGCTCTATAACGCTATGAATAAACAGTGAAAATAAAAAAATGGCAGTATTGCTGCAACGGTCAGGCAACGATTGTATACAAGGTGCTCTGACCCATGACCCAACTCCCCAGCTTGGCCAAATCCTGCTTTCTCTCCAGCGCCCTCTGTGGCGTTGCGCTGTCGCTACTGCCGACGAGCGCTCTGGCAGACATGACGCCCATCCGTTTCCAGCTCGACTGGCGTTTCGAAGGCCCCGCCGCCCCCTTCTTGATGGCGGCTGAGAAAGGCTACTTCGCTGAAGAGGGCTTGGATGTGCAGATTGATTCCGGCAGCGGCTCGGCGGGAGCGGTGAACCGGGTCGCCTCAGGGGCATATGAGATGGGCTTTGGCGATCTGAACGCGCTGGTCGAATTCCTGGCGGAAAACCCTGAAGGTCCTGGTATTCAGGGCGTGTATATCGTCTATGACGGCACGCCTGCCGCGGTATTTGCCCGTAAAGAGAGCGGGATCGAAAGCCCCGCTGACCTAGCAGGTAAAACCATTGCCGCGCCTGCCTTTGACACCGGCTACCGCGCTTGGGGCATCTTCGCCGCGGCCAACGGCCTGGAATCTGATGCGGTGGAGTGGCAGAACGTCGACCCTACGCTGCGTGAGACGCTGCTGACCCGCGGCGACGTGGATGCCATCACCGGGTTCTACTTCACCAGCCTGCTAAACCTAGAAGAGCGCGGGATGAGTGAAGATGACCTGACCATCATGCCGTTCCCGGATTATGGCGTGCCGCTCTACGGCAACGCGATTTTGGCTAGCGAAGCCTTCGCGGAAGCCAATCCCGAAGCGGTTCAGGGATTCTTACGCGCCTTTAACCGCGCACTGGGTGAGACGCTGGACGACCCGGAAGCCGCCATCGAGTACGTAAAAAACCGCGATGGCTTGATTGATGTGGAGATGGAAACCCGCCGTTTGAAGCTGGCGCTGGAGAGCGTGGTGGATACCCCCGATGCCCGCGAGTTTGGCGTGGGCGGCGTGGATGACGAGCGGTTAATGCAGGCGATTCAACTGGTGGCGGATGCCTATGAACTGCCCACGCTGCCGTCGCCCGACCAAGTGTTTGATTCCCGCTACCTACCGCCGGTAGAAGAGCGCATGCTGCTGCCGGAGGCCGAGTAATGTCGGCAGCGTTTGTCCGCTTTGATGACGTAAGCTTGGCCTACGACGGCACCGGCAACGCCATTGAAGAGATCAATCTCGATATCCACGAAGGCGAGTTTGTCGCCTTCGTGGGGCCTTCCGGGTGTGGTAAATCCACCTTTATGAAGCTATGCACTGGGCTGCACGCGCCCACCCAGGGCAGCGTGCGCGTGGACGATGCACCCGTGACCGGGCCGCTGAAAATCTCCGGTATGGCGTTTCAGAACGCCAACCTGCTGCCCTGGCGCACCACCCTGGATAACGTGCTGCTGCCACTGGAAATCGTCGAGCCCTACCGGAAGCAGTTCCGCCAGCGCCGGAAGGAGTTTGTGGGCTGGGCGCGGGATCTGCTGGGCACAGTGGGCTTGGCCGAGTACGAAGATAAATACCCCTGGCAGCTCTCGGGCGGTATGCAGCAGCGAGCCTCGATTTGTCGCGCGCTGATTCATCGGCCGCGCCTGCTAATGCTGGATGAGCCTTTTGGTGCGCTGGATGCTTTCACCCGCGAAGAGCTTTGGTGTGTGCTGCGGGATTTATGGGAAGCCCAGCGGTTTACCGTGGTGCTGGTAACCCACGACCTGCGTGAAGCCGCATTCTTAGCCGATACGGTCTACGTGATGAGCCGCCGCCCTGGTCGTGTGATCGAGCGCCGCGCCATTGAGCTGCCCCGGCCTCGGGCGCTGGAAACCACCTATGAAAAGCCTTTTATCGATCTGGTGCAGGAACTACGCGCCCAGATTGGCGAAGTGCGCAGTACCTAACGGACATGAATATGACCCATAACAGCAAGCTGATTGAACGGCTAGCGCCCTGGATCGCCGTGGCTGTCCTGGTGGTCGTGTGGGAAGCCTCGGTGAGGCTCTTCAACGTACCCAGCTTTATCTTCCCAAGCGCGTTAGACACCCTACAGGCGCTGGTGACGTATTCAGGGCCGATTGCCATGCACTCCTGGCAAACGTTTTGGACCACGCTGATCGGTTTTGGCTTGGGCGTCGTGGTGGGGCTGGTACTAGGCTTTATCGTTGGCTCGTCGCGCTTTCTCTATAACGCCTGCTACCCGCTATTAGTGGGGTTTAACGCCATCCCGAAAGTCGCTTTTGTGCCGATTCTAGTGGTCTGGTTTGGGATCGGCTCAGTGCCCGCCATCCTCACCGCGTTTTTGATCTGCTTTTTCCCCATCGTGGTGAATGTGGCCACGGGGCTAGCGACGCTGGAGCCCGAGATGGAGGACGTGCTGCGCGTGTTGGGTGCGCGGCGTATCGATGTGCTGCTCAAGGTAGGCCTGCCTCGCTCGCTGCCGTACTTTTTTGCCTCGCTCAAGATTGCCATCACCCTGGCGTTCGTGGGCACCGTGGTATCGGAAACCGTGGCCTCCAATCAAGGCATTGGCTATCTGATGATGAGCGCAGGCTCACAGATGCGTATGGGCTTGGTATTCGCCGGACTATTGGTGATTAGCGCCATGGCCATGGTGATGTACGAGCTGTTCGCACTGCTAGAAAAACGCATGACCGGGTGGGCCCACCGGGGGCAACACCGCTAGCGGCCACCGCGCTTACCAGCTATACAGCAGCGAGGCGCTGGTGGTGGTGTCGGTGCGCTCGGTGGCGTCTTCCGGGGGCTGGGAGTTGTGCTTCACTTCATAAGAGAGGCGCAGCGACAGCTTGGCATTGAGCCGAGCAGTCAACGCCGTCAGCGAGCGGGCAGTGGTATTTTCATCCGTGTACTCCACCGACATCTCTTGGGAAATATCTGCGTACTCGGAAAACCGGTAGCGATAGTCCAGAGCGGTATAGGCCACGGGCAGCTGCTGATTGTCTTCGTCTCGCAGGCGATCATTGCGATAACCCGGCCCCGCTTCCAATGAGAGCGTATGTTGCTTATTTTCCAGCAGCTGCCGCCCATAACCGCCAATCACTGAGAGCTGCTGGTCGTAACCGGCAAAGCGGTCCTTCTCCCAGCGGGCAAAGCCGAAGAGATAATGTGGCCCGCTAAAATCATAGCGCTCCCGCCCGGCCAATAAGTACTGCTCCGCGCTGGTCTCACCCTCCTTGCTGACGTTGCGCACTTCTCCCCGTAGCGAATGAGTCAATTGCCCCGTGAGCCAAGTCAGGCGCGTTTTGCCGATCAGGGTTTGGCTATCGGTGTTGCCTGACAGGTGGGTAAAGCCCAGCTCCGCGTCGCCGCTGAACACGGGCGTGTCCTCTTTAGGCGGTGGTGGGGCATAGAATGGATAGGCCACGGCCCCCGTGGCCCACAATGCCGTACCGCTGAAAACCAGAAAACGTAATAGGTGTCGCACGACACTCCTCCTTGAGCGTAGGATCGGTAAGGGGCTGTTATCAAAGCACAGCGAGGTGGCAGCGCAACGACTAACGGCCATTAGGCGCTGCGTGCCATAATGACGCGGTCGCGCAGAGTGAGTTCCCTTATGACTGCCCCCCGCCCTAGAACACTGGCCGAGTTACAGCGCTGGCGCCGCACCCGTGCCAAGCGCCGCTGGTATAAGCGCAGCTTCCGCCTGCAGGTCATGATGCTGGTGGGGTTGCTGCTAGCGGGTATGCTGCTGGCTCAGGGCACCTATCTCAACCATCGCAAAGCCGAGATCATCACTCACCAAATGGGCGAGCGGGCGCTGGCCGTGGCCAAAACCGTGGCCGGGATGCCGCAGATTGTAAACGCTTTTACCACTGCTGACCCCTCTGCCATCATTCAGCCGCAAGCCGAGCGAGTGCGCCAGGAAACCGGCGCACGCTACGTGGTGGTGGGCAATGCCCAATCGATTCGCTACTCCCACCCCGTGCCCGAGCGCATTGGTCAGCCCATGGTGGGCGGCGATAATGACCAAGCGCTGATCTATGGACAGTCCTATGTCTCCGAAGCCACCGGCACGCTGGGCACCGCCATGCGCGGCAAGACGCCGGTATGGGATGAGGAGGGCAACATTATCGGGGTGGTTTCGGTGGGCTTTATGCTCGACCGCGTCGATATGGATGTGGCCCGCTACACCAGTCTCGGCTGGGCGCTGGTGGCGCTCATGATTGTGCTGGGGTTTGCGGGCGCTTACTGGCTATCGCAGCACCTTAAAAAGATCATCCTAGGGTTAGAGCCTTACGAAATCGCCCGTTTGGCAATGGAGAAAGAGGCCATTCTGCAGTCGATTCACGAAGGCATTCTCGCCGTGAATCGGGATGGTCATATCACCTTGGTGAACCAGCAGGCGCGGCGCTTTTTAGAGCTGCCGGATGAGCACGTGCTGCTGGGGCAGCCGATCCGCGAGGTGGTGCCCAACTCGCGGCTGCTGGAAGTCTTGAAGCACGGCGAGCAGGAGTTCGATCAAGAGATGTGGCTGGGGGATCACCCGGTGGTGGTCAACCGGGTGCCGATTCTCCATGAAGGCGAGATAGAGGGGGCCGTGGCCACCTTCCGCAGCCGCCGGGAGATCATCGACCTCTCCCAAGCGCTTACCCAGGCCAGCCGCGATGTGGATATGCTGCGCGCCCAGGCTCACGAGTTCTCCAACAAGCTCTACACCATTTCAGGGCTGTTGCAGCTCCAGCGCATCGACGAAGCGCTGGCGCTGATTCATCAGGAAACCGAACGCGCCCAGGCGCAGATGAGCTTTTTGATGCGCCACGTGGCGGATGCGGTACTGAGCGGCACGCTGCTGGGCAAACTCACCCGCGCCCGCGAGCTGGGCGTTGCCCTGGAGATCGACGAGCAGAGCTCGCTCTCCTGCCCGCTGACGCCTACCGGCCAAGAGGTGATGATGAGCGTGGTGGGCAACCTGCTGGATAACGCCTGCCACGCCGCGCTCAACGGCCCTCACGGTAACCAGCCCCAGGTGCGGCTGTTTTTCACCGACCTCGGCGAGCAGTTGCTTATCGAAGTGGAAGATAACGGCGCTGGGGTGCCCGCTGAGCATGCCGAATCGATTTTTGCCGACGGGTTTTCCACCAAGACTGGCAAGCATCGGGGGATCGGGCTCGCCCTGGTGGATAGGCTGTGCCGCCAGCACGGGGGCGCGATAACGCTGGAAGAGAGCGAGCTGGGGGGCGCGTGTTTTACGGCCGTGCTGGATCGCTCACTATGCGCCGATCCCGCCACTCAGCCCCCGACCTCATAACGAGTGAAGAGCATACGACGATAATAAGAGGACACCGCATGTCTGCGACGCAATACGGCATTTTGGTCGTCGAAGACGATTTTCGCATCGCCGATATCCACCGCGCCTTTATCGAGCAGAGCGAGGGCTTTTACGTGGTGGGCATGGCACGCAACGGCAGCGAAGCCAAAGCGCTGATGGCTCTGCACGCTGCAGAGATTCAACTGATTTTGCTGGATGCCTACCTGCCGGATGTTGAAGGACTTGAGCTCCTGTGGGCCATTCGCCGCGACTATGTGCATGTGGATATTGTGATGGTGACTGCCGCCAAAGAGGTAGAAACCATTAGCGAGGCGCTGCGTGGCGGGGTGTTCGACTATCTGATCAAACCCATAGAAGCGGCCCGCATGAATCAGATGCTGACCCGCTTTCGCCGCGAGCGTGAAGCGCTGGCGAACCGCGCTGAAATGAGCCAAGACGAGTTGGATCACGTGCTGGCAAGGGTGACGCCTAGCGAGCCCGCACGCACGGGTAGCCGCACGCTGCCCAAGGGCATCGACCGCTTGACGCTACGCCGGGTCGTGGATGCGCTGGCCGCCGAATCCGAGTCGCTTACCGCGATGCAGGTGGCTCGCACCATGGGCGCCAGCCGCTCGACCGCACGACGCTACCTGGAGTTTTTGGTGGCGGAACAAGCGTTGAGCGCTGAACTCGGGTATGGCGATGTGGGCCGCCCCGAGCGGCGTTATCGGTTGTTGAGCGCCGCCAAAGGGTGGTTGGAAACGTTGTGAGCGCCGCTGTGTGAACAAAATGAACAAAACGCACAAAAAGAACAATTTGTCGTTAATGGTCACAAGCTTGTCGATGGGGGTGGCACTCTTCTAACGTTCACGGCGTAACCACACAAAGCTGATCACCGCGCGCGAAGCGTGATGCAGATTAGCCGTGCTTTTGGTTCATGACTCGGCGCACACAACAAGCCGCGCCCACCAAAACACCGTATGAATAATAACGCCTGAACAATAATGTGGAGAACGCCAATGACTACGCTTTCCTTGAAGCGCATCGCCGTGCTTGCCCTGCCGATGGCCGCCCTGGCCATGACGACCTCTGCTCAAGCGCAAGAGTGGACCCCAAGCCGCTCTATCGAATTTGTTGCCCCGGCGAACCCCGGTGGCGGTTGGGATACGTTGGTGCGTACCATGTCCCGCGTGATTCAGCAGGAGTCCCTGGCAGACGAAAGCTTTGCCGCCATCAACGTACCCGGCGGCGGCGGCGCAGTGGCGTGGGCCCAGGTCGCCCGTGATAGTGGCAACCCGCACAAACTGTTTGCCACCAGCCCGCCGATGATTCTGGTGCCGCTGGCAGGCGCTTCGCGCTACGACCATACCGATTTCACGCCGATTGCGCGGATCAACACCGACTACTCCATCATCCTGGTCGCGGCGGATTCCGAGTACCAAGACCTGGAAGATCTGTTCGAAGCGCTCAAAGCCAACCCCGGCCTGAGTGTGGGCGGCGGCAGTGCGCCGGGCTCCATGGACCATATCTCGGTGGCGGGCTTGGCCTCGGCGGCGGGAATGGAAGCCTCTGCGGTGAACTACATTCCGTTCTCCGGTGGCGGCGATGCCATGACCAACCTGATGGGTGGCCATATCGAAGCGGTGATCGGCGGAGCCGGTGAAGCCGTGGGCCAACTGGGCGAAGGCAGCCAGCTGCGCGCATTGGGCGTCTCTTCCGAAGAGCGTCTGGGCGGCGGCTTGGCCGACGTGCCGACCTATAAAGAGCAGGGCTTCGATTACACCTTCGATATTTGGCGCGGTGTGATGGGCGCCCCGGACATGCCGGAAGAAGCGGTCGAGTACTACGAGACGCTGTTCGCTGAAATGCTCGAAACCGAAGCATGGCGCGAAGCCAGCGACCAGTTGGGCTGGATCGATGCCTACCAGGATAGCGACGCGTTCGGCACCTTCCTGGATGAGCAGCAAGAGCAGTTCAGCAGCGTGCTGACCGACCTGGGCCTGCTGCGCCAGTAAGCGCCAGCGCCCGTTAGAGATACGCCGGCGGCTCTGCGCCGCCGGATGCTTCTATCTGTTACCGCGAGGGCTAACGCAACTGCGTTGGCATCTTCGGAGAAATTCCAATGACTCGATTAAATGTTAACCAGTGGCTAGCGCTCGTACTGGCACTGGTAGCGGCTGCTTATCTGGCCATGGCCTGGCAAATTCCCACGTTTCCTCTGCCGCGTCCGGTGGATTCAGACCTCTTCCCCAAAGTGCTGGGTGTATCGCTGCTGCTACTGGCCGCGCTGCTGTTTTTTGAGAAGCCGAGCGCCATTGCTGGGGCTGATGAAATCGACCATGAAGCCACTAACGGGCCGCTGCTGTTCACTCCCTGGGCGCGTGTCATCGTGACCGCGCTGGCCATTGCCGCCTATGCGTTCCTGCTGGTGCCGCTGGGTTTTGTACTGGCCTCCACGCTACTAAGTGTGGGTTTAACCGCCTATTACGGCTATCGCCGCCATGGCGTCAACCTAGCGGTATCGCTGGGTGTGGTACTGGCCCTTTACCTGACCATGACGCGGGTGATGGATGTTTACCTACCCACCGGCGTACTGCCGTTTTAAGCATGGCGTGCGGATGCACCTATAGCGGGTTTTAACGAGAGACACTCCCATGGATGCCTTAAACAATCTGATGTACGGCTTTGGCATCGCGCTTGAGCCAATCAATATCGCCTACGTATTCGCCGGTGTGTTTGCCGGTACTATTATCGGCATGCTGCCCGGCCTAGGGCCGATCAGCGCGCTGGCCTTGATGATTCCGATTACCTTTGCCATGGAGCCCTCTTCTGGATTGATTCTGATGGCCGGGGTCTATTACGGCGCTATCTTCGGCGGCTCGACGTCGTCCATTCTGCTCAACGCCCCCGGCGTGGCGGGCACGGTAGCGACCTCCTTCGATGGTTACCCGATGGCCAAGCAGGGCATGGCGGGTAAGGCGCTGGCCATTGCCGCCTACGCCTCCTTCATTGGCGGTACGGTCTCGGTGGTCTTTTTGATGCTGGTGGCCCCGCTGCTCTCCAAGGTGGCGGTGAGCTTTGGCCCCGCAGAGTACTTTGCACTCATGGTGCTGGGCCTGACGGCGGTGGTGTCGCTGTCAGATAAGTCGCTGGTGAAAGGTCTAATTGCGGCGGTTATTGGCGTGATGATCTCGATTGTGGGGATCGACACGCAAACCGGCACCGAGCGCTTTACCTTCAACTCGATTCAACTGCTCGACGGCATCGACTTCCTGGTCGTGGCGCTGGGTATCTTCGCCTTGGCGGAAGTGTTCTACATGCTGCTGCGTGGTGGCGGTGGTAAAGAGGTGCCGCGCAACGTGATTGGCTCGCTGAAGCTGAGCCGCGGTGAAGTGAAGAAAATTGCGGGCCCCATTAGCCGCAGTTCCGTACTGGGCTTCTTTACCGGCGTACTGCCGGGGGCGGGCGCCACCATTGGCTCCTTTCTGGGCTACAGCATGGAGAAGCGCCTGGCGAAAGATGGCGACACCTTTGGTCAGGGCAACATCAAGGGCGTAGCCGCTCCGGAAGCGGCCAACAACGCCGCCTGTACCGGCTCTTTCGTGCCGCTGTTAACTCTGGGTGTGCCGGGCTCTGGTACCACGGCGGTCCTGTTGGGCGCGCTGCTGGTGATGGGTGTGACGCCTGGCCCGATGATGTTGGAGCAGCGTCCGGATGTGTTTTGGGGCGTGATTGCCAGTATGTACATCGGCAACATCTTCCTGCTGGTACTGAACCTGCCGCTGATCCCGCTGATCGCTAAAATCCTCGACCTGCCGCGCCCGCTGCTGCTGTCGATGATTCTGATCTTCTGCATGATCGGCGTTTACGGCATGAGCTTCAGCGTCTTTGACCTGCTGCTACTGCTGGGCTTTGGCCTGCTGGGCTTGGGCATGCGCCTGTTTGGCTTCCCCACTGCGCCGCTGATCCTTGCGCTGATTCTCGGTAACATCATGGAAGAGTCCATGCGCCGGGCGCTGCAGATCTCCGGTGGCGACTGGACTACCTTTATCGACAAGCCGATTTCGCTGTCGCTCCTGGTCATCGCCGTGCTGTCGCTTGGCCTGCCGCTGCTCAAAAAACGTCGCACGAAAGCCGCTGCTGCTGTGAACTAACACTATTGGCGGACCCCGAAAGCGCCCTCGCGTCTGCGAGGGCGCTTTTTTTTATGGTGCACCTTCGCCCGTGGTGCAAAGCGTCGTGGTGGTGCATAACAATCGTGCATGGGCGCCGCCGCGTTGCGTCATCTTGGTGCTAAGTGGTCTGAGCGGTATTTTTTGTACACAGCTAAGTGTTTGATTGTATTTTTAATCGTGGCCTTTGTTCCACATTGGCGCACCCCTTGCAGTGTGTATGGCGACGTGTGAATACGAGTTGTAACTCGCGACCCACGAGTGGACGCACCAAGTGCCCCGTCGCCTCAATAACGACAACGCTTGGTCGCGGTACCCCAAACACGAGCCCCAACCATAAGGGGCGCAAGGAGGTTCAAGTGACCACACTGCAGCGCAAGACACACCCACGTACCCTTAGCCGTTTCGCCACTGCCCTGATCACCGCCGCTGTGATGGGCGCCAGCGCGCAAGCGGTGGCCCAAGACGACGACCCCATCAAAGTTGGTATTCTGCACTCGCTCTCCGGCACCATGGCTATCAGTGAATCGACCCTGAAAGACACCGTGGAAATGCTTATTGAGCAGCAGAACGAAGCCGGTGGCCTGCTGGGCCGTCAGCTAGAAGCCGTGGTGGTCGACCCCGCGTCTAACTGGCCGCTGTTTGCCGAGCGCGCCCGCGAGCTGCTGGCCCAGGAAGAAGTGGATGTGATCTTCGGCAACTGGACCTCCGTTTCCCGTAAAGCGGTGCTGCCGGTGGTAGAAGAGCTCAACGGCCTGCTGTTCTACCCGGTGCAGTACGAAGGCGAAGAGTCGTCTGAAAACGTCTTCTACACCGGTGCCGCGCCCAACCAGCAGGCCATTCCTGCCGTTGAGTATTTGATCAACGAAGTGGGTATCGAGCGCTTCGCGCTGATCGGCACCGACTACGTCTACCCGCGCACCACCAACCGCATCTTGGAAGCGTTCCTGAAAGATGAGCACGGTGTGGCCGAAGAAGACATCATGGTCAACTACACGCCGTTTGGTCACTCGGACTGGCAGAACATCGTCTCCGAAATTCGCCGCTTTGGTGAAGAGGGCAAGCCCACCGCCGTGATCTCCACCATTAACGGCGACGCCAACGTGCCGTTCTACCGCGAGCTGGCTAACCAAGGCATTGATGCCGCCGACATTCCGGTCATCGCCTTCTCGGTGGGTGAGCAGGAGCTTTCCGGTATCGACACCGGGCCGCTGGTGGGCCACTTGGCCGCCTGGAACTACTTCATGAGCGTTGATACCGACGCCAACTACGACTTTATCGACGCCTGGATTGAGCACACCGGTGACGAGATGTCGGTGACCAACGACCCCATGGAAGCTCACTACATTGGCTTCAACATGTGGGCCGAAGCCGTGCGTAAAGCGGGCACCACCGATGTGGATACGGTGAAAGACGCGATTATCGGCGTGACCGTACCGAACCTCTCCGGCGGTTACGCGGCGATGATGCCTAACCATCACATCACCAAGCCGGTGCTGATTGGTGAAGTTCAGGATAACGGCCAGTTCGATATCGTCTGGCAAACGCCCTCTACCGTGGCCGGTGATGCGTGGTCGGATTACCTGCCGGGCTCCCGTGACCTGATCTCTGATTGGCGCAAGCCCATGGAGTGCGGCAACTTTAACGTTGTGAACGGTTCCTGTGGTGGCAGCACCGCAGCAGAAGAAGCCGAAGCAGCGCTCGCCGAGTAACTTTCGTCCCCTACTGCGCCAGCGCAATGGCGCAGTAGGGGAGCACGCTACCTCTCCCATTTGATCACCAAAGGAAGAACCCCATGAGGCGTTTCCTTTCCTTGGGGCTGCTGTGCCTGATGCTACTCGGCACCGCCGTGTCGGCGCAGGCACAAAGCAGCTCCTCGACTCCCGATGACCAAGCAGCACTCGCGCTGTTGACCGCGCTGGATGTGGACTCCTACCGCGATAAAGGCGAAGCCATTGCCGCTATTCTACAAAGCGATGACGAGCGCGCCCGCGACTGGCTGCAGGCACTGCTGGATGGCCGCCTACAACGCACCGACGATGGCCGCTTTGTGCTGGTGCTCGAGAACCGTGGCCGCGACTGGCCGGTGGCGGATGCGCTGACCAACGAGCCGCTGGGCGAAATGTCCCGCCGCGACCTTGACCGTATCGGCATCAACAACGCGCTGCGTAACCAGCTGCGCAGCGCCATTGCCGTGGTGGACCTCTACTCGCCTAACGTCGAGCGCCGCCGCACTTCCGCCGACCGCTTGCTGGGCGAAGTGGACGGCGAGCTGGCCGAAACGCTGGCGCCAGTGATTGCCGACGCGGAAGATGAGTATGTTCGCACGCGCTTGGCCCAGGCGGTGGCGATTTATCGCGCCGAGCAGGGCGAGATGGCGGGCGTCGAGGCGCTCACCGGCAGCCTTCACCCGCGTGCTCGCGTGGCGTTAGGCCGTGCCGCGAATAGCGACGACCCGATTGTTGCCGATGCAGCAGCAACCGCGCTGACCGGCATCGAGCAGCAGCTCAAGATTAACCGCGGCTTGGAAACGCTCTATTTCGGCTTGAGCTTGGGCTCGGTGTTAGTACTGGCGGCGATTGGCTTGGCGATTACCTTTGGCGTAATGGGCGTGATCAACATGGCCCATGGCGAGCTGATGATGCTGGGCGCTTACACCACCTGGATGATGCAGCAACTGCTGCCGGGCCAGCCGGGGCTAGCGCTGATTCTATCGATTCCGGCGGGCTTTATGGTGGCCGCGCTGGTGGGCATTGCCATTGAGCGGGGCGTGATCCAGTTCCTCAAAGGCCGCCCGCTGGAAACCCTGCTGGCGACCTTCGGTATCAGCCTGATTCTGCAGCAGCTGGTGCGTACGGTGATTTCGCCGCTCAACCGCACCGTGGTGACGCCGGAGTGGATGAGCGGCTCGCTGGTCATCAACGACGCGCTTTCGCTCACGCTCAACCGGATGTTCGTGCTGGGCTTTGCGCTGGTAGTGTTCGCTGCGCTGATGCTGATTATGCGTCGCACCCGCTTAGGGCTTGAAGTGCGTGCCGTGACCCAAAACCGCGCCATGGCGCGCTCTATGGGTATTCGCGCCACCCGCGTTGATATCATGACCTTTGCGCTGGGCTCCGGCGTGGCGGGCTTGGCGGGCGTGGCGCTCTCCCAGCTCACCAACGTAGGCCCCAACCTCGGACAAAACTACATCATCGACTCGTTCATGGTGGTGGTGTTCGGCGGCGTGGGTAACCTGTGGGGCACGCTGGTGGCAGGGCTATCGCTGGGGGTGATCAACCAGGTGTTGGAACCCTGGGCGGGCGCGGTGCTGGCCAAGATTATCGTGCTGGTCTTCATCATTCTGTTTATTCAAAAACGCCCGCGTGGACTCTTCCCGCAGAAGGGCCGGGCTGCGGAGGGCTAACCCATGATGACGCAAGCAACTTCCAGCCAGTTTTGGCTGACCCGCCCATTCGGTGAGCGGGCCACGCAGACCTTCCTCGGCGTGCTGTTTGCCGCGCTGCTGCTGGTCACCGTGCTGCATCTGGCGGTGCCCCAGGGGCATCCGCTGCATGTGAACGCTTACACCGTCAACCTGTTCGGTAAGTACCTGAGCTACGCACTGCTCGCCGTGGCGGTGGATTTAGTATGGGGTTACCTGGGGATTTTAAGTCTGGGCCACGGGGCGTTTTTCGCCATTGGCGGCTACGCCATGGGCATGTACCTGATGCGCCAAATCGGTGACCGTGGCACCTACGGCCACCCGGTACTGCCGGACTTTATGGTGTTCCTGAACTGGGACAGCCTGCCCTGGTACTGGCACGGTTTCGATATGGCCTGGTTTGCCTTTGCCATGGTGCTACTGGCACCGGGGCTGCTGGCGCTGGTGTTCGGCTTTTTGGCCTTCCGCTCACGGGTAACGGGGGTGTATCTCTCGATCATCACCCAGGCGCTCACGTTTGCCTTGATGCTGGCCTTCTTCCGTAACGAGATGGGCTTTGGCGGCAATAACGGCCTGACCGACTTCCGCGAGCTGCTGGGCTTTAACCTGCGTAGCGATGCCACGCGCTTGGGGCTGTTTATCGCCACCGGCGTGGCGCTGGCGCTGGGTTATATCCTCTGCCGGGCAATCGTCACCAGCAAACTGGGCCGGGTATGTGTGGCCACTCGCGATGCTGAAGCGCGTACGCGCTTTATTGGCTACCGCGTCGAGCGCTTCCAGCTGTTTGTGTTTGTGGTCTCGGCCATGCTGGCGGGCCTTGCCGGGGCGCTCTATGTGCCGCAGGTGGGCATTATTAACCCCAGCGAATTCTCACCGCTGTTCTCGATCGAAATCGTGCTGTGGGTGGCGCTGGGTGGCCGGGCCACGCTGTACGGCGCGGTGATCGGCGCGATTTTGGTCAACTACGCCAAAACCATTTTCACCGGCATTATGCCCGACGCCTGGCTATTCGCCCTGGGCGCGCTATTCGTGCTGGTCACGGTGCTGCTGCCCAAAGGTGTAGCGGGGCTGTTAGGCCACCTAAAGCGCCGCAAAGAGGATGATCATCCACCCAAGGAGGCCGCCGCATGAGCCTATTACAATCGCTAAAAGAGCGGGATCGGGTGTTTGATTTTATGGCCACCGAGGCCTCGCCGGTCGACGTGCGCCACGGCCCGATTCTGTATATGGAAGATGTCACCGTCAGCTTTGATGGCTTCAAGGCGATCAATAATTTGAACCTGACCATCGACGACGGCGAGCTGCGCTGCATTATCGGCCCCAACGGGGCCGGTAAAACCACCATGATGGATATCATTACTGGCAAAACCCGCCCCACCGAGGGCAGCGTGTGGTTCGGTAGCCGCCATAACCTGCTGCAGATGAACGAGCCGGAAATCGCTAGCCTCGGCATTGGCCGCAAGTTCCAGAAGCCCACGGTGTTCGAAGCGCTCAGCGTATTCGAGAACCTGGAGCTCGCCATGGCCGCCGACAAGCGCATCTTCCCCACGCTGACCGCCCGCATGACCGGGGAGATTAAAGACCGCATTGATGACGTGCTGGAAACCATCGGCCTCACCGCGCTGCGCTTCCAGCCCGCCGGTATTCTCTCCCACGGCCAAAAACAGTGGCTGGAGATTGGCATGCTGCTGATGCAGCGCCCGCGCCTGCTGCTGGTGGATGAGCCGGTGGCAGGGATGACCGAGCAGGAGATGGAGCGCACCGCCGAGCTGCTCACCGGCCTAGCGGGCAAGCAGTCGGTGGTGGTGGTAGAGCACGACATGGGCTTTGTGCGCTCGATAGCGCGCAAGGTGACCGTGCTGCACCAGGGCAGCGTGCTGGCCGAAGGCAGCATGGATCAGGTCTCCAACGACCCCAAAGTGGTCGAGGTGTATCTAGGGTCGGATGAAGAGGAGAGCGCCTGATGCTGGCGATTGAAAAGCTCAACCAGTTCTACGGCGAGAGCCATACGCTGTGGGACTTAGACCTAGACGTGCCCGCCGGGCAGTGCACCTGCGTGATGGGCCGCAACGGGGTGGGTAAAACCACCCTGATGAAAGCCATCATGGGCGAAGTCGCGGTGAAAAGCGGCCAGCTGCGCTACCAGGGCGATGGTAGCGAGATCGAACTCACCAAAAAAGCCGTGGAAGCGCGCTCGCGCATGGGCATCGGTTTTGTACCCCAAGGGCGGCAAATCTTCCCGCTGCTCACGGTGGAGGAGAACCTGCGCACCGGCCTGGCCGCCCGGGGCGATGGGCTGAAAAAAATCCCCGAGCGTATCTACGAGCTGTTTCCGGTACTAAAAGAGATGAAGCACCGCCGTGGCGGTGACCTATCCGGCGGCCAACAGCAGCAGCTCGCCATCGGACGCGCACTGGTGATCGAACCAAAGCTGCTGATTCTTGATGAGCCAGGGGAGGGCATTCAGCCTAATATCGTCGCCCAAATCGGCCAGGTGATTCGCCAACTAATCAAAGAGGACGGCCTGACGGTGCTGCTGGTCGAGCAAAAGCTGCCCTTCGCCCGTAAATACGCCGACCGCTTCGTGATTATGGATCGCGGCCGCCCGGTGGCCAAAGGCGAGATCAGCGAACTCTCTAACGAGCTGATTAAGCAGCATTTGACGGTTTAAGTTATCCACACCCGGTTTATAGCCGTGGATCGGGTTGGAACGGCAGTTCCTCGGCGCTGGCAACGGCTTGCTCGAACAAGGGGTGGGCCGGGTTGAGCATGTAATTAAGCTCTCTCGGCACCACCACGCTGGGCAGGGCCAGCGCCAAGCTCTGACCGGAGGCTAGCCAGCCATCGCCCAGGTCGGCGGTTTCCGCAGGTGCTGGCGCTTCCTGCCAGTGGTCCGGTAGGTCGTCTACGCCAACGCTTAAAATACTCTCTGCGGGCAGCGTCAGGCGCAGCAGTGCATAGGCGTTGAGCAGCCGATAGCTTTCCAGATGCACCATGATTTCCAGCAGCGCCAACGACTCTGAGCTCGCCACATACACACAGGCATTGCCTGGGCTGTTCCAACGCCCGCCGTAAAGCCGTGCGCCCTCGCCATCAAACGCTGTCTCCTGAAACTTGCGCTTCACCAGCCGGTAAGCGGTGACCTCGCTCATACCGAGACCCCGTGCTCCAACCGTCCAATCAGGTTTAGTACCGTTTGGTACTCTGCTGAGGTAGCGCTCATTTCGACAGGGCGACGTCCGCCTAGCCCAGCATTGGGTTTGAGCAGCCAGGCACGGGCACCCTCCGCGTCACCCTCGAACAGATCCAGCGCCGCCTTGAAAAGCTCGGCAAAGCGATATAACCGGTCGCTTTCCGCCATCTTGAAGCGGCCTGACTTGGCGCGGCGGCTCAGCGTGGCAGAAGGGATATCCACATAGCGTGCCAGCGCTTTCTGCTCAATACCTGACACCTTGGCAAGCTGGGGGTAAACACGATATTCGACGCCTGCATGTAGCAGTTCATGCAGCTTACGGCCGCGAGCAGGAAGACCAACCTGCTGCCAGTAGCCAGAGGCCACGGCTTTAGGGGGCTGATATTGAGAAAAGTGAATATCCATGGCGTCATGCTCGTTTGATAATTCAAGGGTGTATCAATTGATATAGCGAGTATGCGGGCAAGCGTCAAGCGATGAGCGGTAAAGAAAGCGTTTTAGGAATAGCCCTACCGAGGGTAGGCGGGTATTCGCTATACTCCTCCACATTTTTTTCGGCATTTACGCCGGGTTCATGTTGAGTAAGGCAGAGATCAAAATGGCAAAAGCGCAGGCAAAAAAAGGGGCCGTCAAAGGCTTCGAAGAGTCCCTGTGGGACAGTGCCAACAAGTTACGCGGCAGCGTGGAATCGGCCGAGTATAAGCACGTGGTACTGAGCCTGATCTTTTTGAAGTTCATCAGCGACAAATTTGAGCAGCAGCAGAAGAAAGTCGAGCAGGAGTTTGGCGCGGAATACGTCGACATGGTGGATTTCTACGCCAAGGATAACGTCTTCTACCTGCCGGAAGAGGCGCGCTGGAGCCACATCCAGAAAAACGCCAAGCAGGATAACCTAGCGCTGGTGATCGACACCGCCATGAGCACGGTGGAGAAGAACAACGCCTCGCTGGCTGGCGCCTTGCCGGATAACTACTTCTCACGGCTTGATCTGCCTGCCAGCAAACTCGGCTCGTTGATTGATACCATCGACAACATCGACACGGTGACAGAGGAGCAAGGCCAGAGCGAAGAGGATATCGTCGGGCGGGTCTATGAGTACTTCCTAGGCAAGTTTGCGGCCAATGAGGGCCAGCGGGGCGGTGAGTTTTATACGCCCAAAAGCGTGGTGACGCTGCTTGTTGAAATGCTCGAACCCTATCAGGGCAAGATTTATGACCCCTGCTGTGGCTCGGGCGGGATGTTTGTGCAGTCGCTCAAGTTTATCGAGGCACACGAAGGTAGCCGCCGTGAAGTCTCGATTTACGGGCAGGAGTACGCTAACACCACCCGCAAGCTTGCCAAGATGAACCTGGCGATTCGCGGTATTGCGGGCAACCTGGGTGAGGCAGCGGCAGATACCTTCTTTCGCGACCAGCACCCGGATTTAAAGGCCGATTTCATCATGGCCAATCCGCCCTTCAACCAGAGCCAGTGGCGGGCGGCGGCCGAGCTGACCGACGACCCGCGTTGGGCCGATTTTGATGTGCCGCCCACCGGCAACGCCAACTACGCCTGGATTCTGCACATGCTCTCGAAGCTGAGCCACCAGGGCGCAGCGGGCTTCGTGATGGCCAACGGCTCGATGAGTTCCAACACCAGCGGCGAGGGCAAGATTCGCCAGCAGTTGATCGAGGACGACCTAGTCGAGTGCTTGATTGCACTGCCGGGCCAGCTCTTCTTTACCACCCAGATTCCGGTCTGCCTGTGGTTCCTGACCAACAGCAAGAAAGCCAACGCCGCGAAAGGCTACCGCGACCGCGAAGATGAAACGTTGTTCATCGATGCCCGCCAGATGGGCAGCATGATCAGTCGCAAGCAGAAAGACCTCACCGACGACGATATCGCCACCATCGCCCGCACCTTCCACGCCTGGCGCGGCCAGCCGGAAGCCGGGACTTATGAAGATATCGCCGGGTTCTGCAAAAGCGCGAGTTTTGACGAGATCAAAGGTCACGACTTCGTGCTCACGCCTGGGCGCTACGTGGGCGCTGCCGAGATCGAAGACGATGGCATTCCGTTTGAAACAAAGATGGCTGAATTAACCACTCAACTGAGTAAACAGTTCGACGAGTCAGCAGTGCTGGAGAGGCAGATTAGAAAGAATTTGGCGGGGTTGGGTTATGAGCTCTGATTTTTCCATTCCTAACGGTTGGTCATCAGTAAAGCTGAGTGATCTTGGCGAGGTCAATAGAGGCCGGTCGAGATACCGTCCCAGGTATGCGGAGCACCTTTACGGTGGACCTTATCCATTCGTACAAACGGGTGACATAAAAGCATCTGGTGGAAGAATTACTTGCTACTCGCAAACGTATAGCGAAGATGGTTTAAAGCAGAGCAGGCTTTGGCCGGAAGGAACATTATGCATCACAATAGCTGCCAATATTGCTGAAACTGGTGTTTTGAATTTTCCAGCTTGCTTTCCTGATAGCGTTATTGGATTTATTGCTGATTCTGAAAAATGCAATGTGTATTTTATCGAGTATTGCTTTCGGGTGTTAAGAAAAGATATTCAGCGGCAAGCGACAGGTAGTGTTCAAGATAATATTAATCTTCAGACTCTTGAGCGATTAAGATTCCCTATTCCAGCTTTATCTGAGCAACGTAGAATTGCTAGTATCTTATGTCGCTTGGATGAGAAAATAACTCTCAACACCCAAATCAACCAAACCCTCGAACAGATGGCCCAGGCCCTGTTTAAAAGCTGGTTTGTCGATTTCGATCCGGTGATCGACAACGCACTAGAAGCTTGCAACCCCATCCCCAAACCGCTGGCCGAGCGCGCCGCACGTCGTCAGGCGATGTGGGCAGCGGGCAATGAGCCAGCACCCGCACGCCTTTCAGCCGAGACACGGCGGCTTTTTCCAAATAGGTTTGAGAAGGATGAAACTCTGGGGTGGGGGCCAGCGGGTTGGGAGAGTAGAAAGGTATTAGACTTATTTGAACTCCACCGGGGCTTTGACTTACCTACCTCAAAAAGAGAACACGGCTCATATCCAGTTTTTGCTGCTGGAGGTCACCATGGCACACATAGCGAGTTCAAGATGGAACCACCAGGGGTCATTACTGGTCGCAGCGGTGTGATTGGGAGTGTTTATTTGTCTTTAGAAAAATATTGGCCACTGAATACCTCGTTATATGTGCGTAACTATAAAGTTGCCGGGCCGTATTATGCATATCATTTTCTGAGAAGAATGGATCTTGGTGCGCTAAACTCGGGTTCGGCAGTTCCAAGTTTAAATAGGAATTATGTTCATTCTTCTCCAGCGTTATGCCCCCCGGTTGGATTAGTTGTTTGTTTTGAAAAGGCTGTATCGTGTTTTTTTGAAAAAATCGCGTTGAATAATAAGCAGTCAGAAAGTCTATCTGCACTTCGCGACACCCTCCTCCCCAAACTCCTCTCTGGCGAACTCAAATTGCCAGAGGCCGAAGCCGCCGTCGAAACCGCCCTGGAGGTCGAGCCTGCATGAGCCAGCCCACCCGCGTTCAAATGATTATCGAGACACTTAAAGCCTGCCCGGATCAGAAATTTACGGCGCGGGAGCTGGCAAAGCAGTTTTTGGAGCGCTATCCAGAAGCGATGGCGGAAAAGCAGCAGAACCCCAATTACGCCACCGAAGAAAAGCTGATTGCCCAGGTGGCGGCAGAAATTGGCGGTGACCGCACGGTAAAAGCCAAGCAACTTTGCGCCAATGTCGCGACCCGCGATAAACCGCGCCCGCGCCTCTACTACTGGGAGCCTAACCCGGCTAAGGCAGACGCGCTTGCCCAAGCACCTGTTCCCGAGGCCCCGCCGGTGGCGGAGCTTGCGCCAAGCCAGGAAGAAACGCTGAGCGAACAGGCGCTCTATCCGCTGTTGATTGAGTTTTTAAATGAAGAGCTGGGGCTACAGTGCCAGCGTATTAACGAGAAAACCTCAAAAAACAGCAAGGGCAAAGGCGGTAACCAGTGGCTGCATCCAGATATCGTGGCGCTGCAACCGCTTGATAAGGGGTGGAATGAGGCGGTGCGCGATTGCGTGCGCCACGGCAATGACAGCACGGTGCGGCTATGGTCGTTCGAAGTTAAGAAAACGCTCCAGCCCGGCAATGTGCGCCAATGTTTTTTTCAGGCGGTCTCCAATTCTAGTTGGGCGCACTTTGGCTATTTAGTCGCCACTGAGCTGGGTAATGTTGAAGAAGAGCTACAAATGCTCTGCGCGCTGCACGGTATCGGAGTGCTGTTGCTCAATACGGATTCGTTGTTCGATAGCCAAATTCTCATTCCTGCGCGGGAAAAGCTCGCCGTTGATTGGCAGTCGGTCAATCGTATCGTTGAAGAAAACCGTGATTTTCATCACTTTATCGAGCAGGTGGGGATTTACCAGCAGACCGGTAAGCTAACTAAGAGCGTGTGGAATAAATAGGCCCGTGCTCCCGTTTAAGGGCAGCCTTCAAGGCAGGCGTCTATCAGCCGATCATGATATGTTGAGTGAAAAAACGACGGCGTGACTGCATGAAGTTTACCGAAGCGAAGCTGGAAGCTGCCATTATTGCCCTGCTCGGCGAGCAGGGGTATCCCCATCGGTTAGGCGCAAGCATTGATTGTGCACCGCATGACGTGCTGATCGAAGCTGATCTGCGTGCTTTTCTACAGCTTCGCTACGGCGATGTCGGCATTACCAATAGCGAGATCGATTCGATCATCGTACGCCTTCGAGGGCTCTCGCCCGGTGACCTTTACGAGAGCAATAAAACCTTCTGTGGCTGGCTGGCGGATGGCTTTCTGCTCAAGCGTGAAGACCCTGCCGAAAAAGACCTGCACATTCAGCTTTTCGATGACACTGGGTTGGAACAGCTCGGTGCTCAGCCTGCGGCCGAGCCCCTGGCTCAGGTGGCCGAGCCGTTAGGGTCTTACACAGCGGATGCCAACCGCTATGCCTTGGTCAGCCAAATGAAGATCGAGGGCAAGGAGAATAACCGCATTCCCGATGCAATTCTCTATATCAATGGCCTGCCGCTGGTGGTGTTCGAATTTAAAAGCGCCATTGGGGAACACCAGACCTCTATTCATGAAGCCTGGAAGCAGCTTACCGTCCGTTACCGGCGCGATATCCCGCAGCTGTTTGTGTTCAATGCGCTGTGCGTGATCAGCGATGGCGTCAATTCGCGCATGGGGAGCTTTTTTGCGCCTTACGAGTTTTTCTATAGCTGGCGCAAGGTGAGCGGTGACGAGTCTGTTGAAAAAGACGGTATCGATTCACTGCATACCATGGTGCAGGGGCTTTTCGATCAGCGGCGATTGCGGCTGGTGCTGCGCGATTTCATTTTCTTTCCCGATAAGTCTCACCAGGAAGAGAAAATCGTTTGCCGCTATCCGCAGTTCTACGCGGTCAACAAGTTGTATCACAGCATTATGGCGGCGCAGCGGCCCGAAGGTAACGGAAAAGGCGGCACTTATTTTGGTGCGACTGGCTGTGGTAAAAGCTTCACCATGCAGTTTCTCGCCCGGCGCTTGATGAAAAGCTTGGCCTTTGAAAGCCCCACCATCGTGCTCATCACTGACCGCACTGATCTTGATGATCAGCTCTCGCGGCAGTTCACCAATGCGCGGGGCTATATCGGCGATAACACTATTGTCGAGGTTCAAAGCCGTGAGCACCTGCGCGAGCAGCTTGCCGGGCGGCGCAGCGGTGGGGTGTTCCTAACGACTATTCATAAGTTCACCGAAGATACGAAACTGCTCACCGAACGCAGTAACGTGATCTGTATTTCGGATGAGGCACATCGCAGCCAGATCAATTTGGATCAGAAGGTACAGATCACTGACAAGGGTGTGCGCAAGGCCTACGGATTTGCCTTTTACCTGCACCGTTCGCTGCCCAACGCCACTTACGTGGGCTTTACCGGCACGCCAATCGACGCCACGCTCGATGTGTTTGGTGAGGTGGTCGACAGCTACACCATGAGCGAGTCGGTCAACGATGAAATCACCGTGCGTATCGTTTATGAAGGTCGTGCCGCCAAAGTGACGCTGGACGATGCCCGGCTCCGCGAGATCGAAAACTACTACGAAGAGTGCGCCAAGGCGGGAAGCAACGAGCATCAAATCGAAGAAAGTAAGAAGGCGATGGCCTCGATGAACTCGATTCTAGGCGATCCGGGTAGAATTCGAGTGCTGGCCGAAGACTTCGTCGCCCACTACGAGCGCCGTTTGGAAGAGGGCTCGACGGTGTGTGGCAAGGCGATGTTCGTCTCTAGCAGCCGGGAGATTGCGTGGCAGCTTTATCAAGAAGTGGGTGCTATCCGGCCTGACTGGTTAGAGATTAACGCCTTTGAGGAAGGCAGCGAGCCAACGACGGTAGAGCGCGAGAAGCTTAAGCCGATGGCGCGGGTTAATTTGGTGATGACCCGTGGTAAGAATGACGAAAAAGCGCTTTACGAGCTGCTGGGTAGCAAGGAGTACCGTAAAACGCTAGACCAGCAGTTCAAACGGGAAAAATCCAACTTCAAGATCGCTATTGTGGTGGATATGTGGCTAACCGGCTTTGATGTCCCAAGCCTGGATACGCTCTATATCGATAAGCCGGTACAGCGCCATAACCTGATTCAGACGATTTCCCGAGTCAATCGCAACTATGCGGGCAAGGATAAAGGGTTGGTCGTTGATTACATCGGCATCAAGCGCCAAATGAACCAGGCGCTCGCTCAGTTTTCGAAAGCCGATGAAACCAGCTTCGAGGATATCCAGACGTCACTGATTGCGGTGAAAAACGATCTGGATCTACTGGCCAAGCTGATGCATGGCTTTGATGATAGTGCCTACTTCAAAGGCGAGCCGCTGGCGCAGCTTGATTGTCTCAACTGCGCGGCCGAATTTGTGCTGAGCGTGGGCAAGCGTGAGAAGCGCTTCATGGCATTGGTCAAACGGCTCAAGGCAGCGTATGACGTTTGCTGTGGCAGCGAAAAGTTGAGTCAAGCTGAGCGTGATCGTGTGCATTTCTATCTCGCTGTGCGCTCGATTATTTTTAAGTTGACCAAGGGCGATGCGCCGGATACCGCACAGATGAATGCCAAAGTGCGGGAAATGATCAGTGAGGCGCTACGCGCCGATGGTGTCGAGGCGGTGTTTGCGTTGGGTGAAGAAAGTGCCGATACCATCGATATTTTTGATGAGGACTACTTAGCTCGCCTGGACAAAATCAAACTACCCAACACCAAGATTGAGTTATTGAAGCAGCTGCTAGCGAAAGCGCTGAATGAACTGAAAAAAACGAACCAGCACAAGGCGATTGAGTTCTCGAAAAAGTTTCGTTCTTTAGTTGAGCTCTATAACGAGCGCAAGGAGGAGGACGCCTTCACCAGCGAGGTTCACCAGGAAGCGGTTGATAGCTTTCTGAACTTGATGACACAGCTCAAAGAGGAAATGGGCTCCTTTGAAGAGCTGGGTATCACCGTTGAGGAGAAGGCGTTTTACGACATCCTGAAGGCGGTGGCGTTAAGGTATCAGTTTTCTTATGAAGAAGAGCGGCTGTTGGCGCTGGCAGCAGACGTGAAGGCCGTTGTCGATGATAAGACCAAATACCCCGATTGGAATAATCGCCAGGATATTAAAGCAGCGCTTCGCGTTGAGTTGATCATGCTGTTATCGAAAAACGGCTACCCGCCGGTGACTCATGCCGAGGTCTATCGAGATGTGTTTGAGCAGGCGGAAAATTTCAAACAGCATCGTGTTTAATAATGGAACATGGCAGAGGATGCCCCTTGAGGCGCGGCTTTTTCATACAGTGTAAATAGTGCTCTTAGCTTCTTGCTGGGGTGGAAGTTCCTAGCTAAAGCTCTCCTTTCTGTTTTAGGTAGCCTGAGTTATCCACGCTATGCCCGCCCTTTTTAAAGCATCAAAAGGGTGGGCTTATTGCTTAATACCCTGCGCTAGGTTTGTATTGGCCCTTTGGTTTTATGTGTAACATGGTGGGTGTCAACAATAACCATCGGGTGGGGTATGCGTTATAAAGATAAACATCAGCTCGCTGCTGAGTGGCAAGCACTCCTTGAGCGTACGCCGGTGACGCTTCGCCAAGCAGTGGAGACGCTGGTGGAGTCCCGCCGCGACTATTTTGCTGATCACTTCTATCAGGTGATGATGGAGGATCCCCACGCCTCGCTGTTTCTCTCCCATGACCAAGTGAAAAATCGCCTGCATCCCTCTATGCAGCGCTGGTTGAGCGCTATGTTTGCCGTCGAGCACGCCGATTTTGAATCCCTGGTCGAGCAGCAGGAAAAAGTCGGACAGGTGCATGCGCGTATCGATATCCCGGTGAACTTGGTACTTAATGGCGCACGGCAGTTAAAGCAGGCGCTTTATGAGCACATTAACAGCACCTTTAGCGCTGAACTCTCTTCCGGCGATGCAGCGGTTTACGTGTCTGATCATATTGATATGGCCATGGAAATAATGAGCCATGCCTATTCAGTGGCGAATAATCGTAATACCCGTATGGAAGAAGCCTATAAGCTTTTCTCTTTAACCCAGAGTATTGGTGATGAGCGCGAGCGCCAGCGCTCCGCACTGCTTAATTGGGAGAACGCGCTTATGTTTGCTGTGGCCGCGCAGCAGGCGACCAGCGCCTTGCCCCGATTAGCCAGCTCTGAGTTTGGGCTTTGGTATCACCATAAAGCGTGCCACGCCTTTGAGGGCGCGCCGGAAATCACCACCATTTCCCGGCATATTCGCCTTGTGGATGAGCAGTGGCTCGCTCAGCTAGGCGACCCAGACAGCCAGCTTCGTTTGGCCGCGTTGAGTAACATTCGTGATGCGGCGCGCACAATTTTGATGCTGCTAGACGATATTCTGGATCGCGCCTCGGGGCTTGAGGCAGGCCGCGATAGCCTAACGCGCCTGCTCAATCGTAAGTTTCTCTCGGTGGTGCTGAACCGTGAAATTGAGCTCGCCCGGCGCTCGGAGAAGTGTTTTGCGCTGCTCATGGTGGATATTGATCACTTCAAATCAATTAATGATACCCATGGTCATGATGCTGGCGATAACGTACTGCAGCAGGTGGCCAGTATCCTTGACCGCTCGACCCGAGGCGGCGATTACGTGTTTCGCATGGGCGGTGAAGAGTTTCTGATTGTACTGGTGGATACGGATCAAGACGGCAGCCGACTGTTTGCCGAACGGCTGCGCCACGCGGTGGCCAAAGAGCCGATGTTAGCCGCTGCCGATACGCTACTGAACGTCACTGTAAGCGTCGGGGTTACGCTTCATGATGGCCACCCAGACTACCAACGCTCGATGCAGCGCGCCGACCAAGCGCTGTACCAAGCGAAGCGCAGCGGGCGTGATCGGGTGGTGGTTGCCGCTGTCACTGAGTAATATCGCGTTAAGCGCTCGGTTTTGGCGATGTGACCCACGGAGAACACTATGTTGATGCGCCGTTTTACGCTGTTAACCGCAATGCTGTTCATGAGCACTCCGCTGATGGCGGCTCATCATGGCAGCGACCACTCGGATGCCATGGAAGGCCACTCCTCTATTGAAGTGACGCAACCCTGGACCCGTGCAACGCCGCCGGGAGCCGGAGCGGGCGGAGGCTTTGTCACTCTCACCAATCACGGCGATGGCGATGACATGCTGCTGGGGGCGACCAGCCCGATCACCGAGCGTGTCGAGATTCATATTATGGAGATGGACGGCGATGTGATGCGCATGGCCCCCCTGCCCGGTGGCATCGAGCTACCGGCGGGCGAGAGCGTGACGCTAGCGCCGGGCGGTTTACACTTGATGTTGATGGAACTGGGCTCACCCATCGTGGAGGGTGAGCCCGTCCCTGTGACGCTGGAATTCCAGCACGCCGAGCCGATGGAGATCGAGCTTCAGGTGCTGCCAGTAGGTGCCTCTCCAGAAGGGAGCCACCATGAAGGGAGTCACCATGAAGGTGCCCATGATCATGGGCACGCGGCGCACTAAGTCGGCCCACCGCCCTGTTAGCCTTGGCGAGCGGGGCGGCGTTCCTGAAGTGGTCGCACGATCAGCCAGTCGATGATCAGCATCACGATCAAAGACGCCCCAACGAGCGGAAACAGCACGCCGCCAATCACGAGAAGGGCGATCAGCCCACGAAATACGCGTTTATCGGTGGGCAAGGGCGGCACGCCCATGGCACCTGATGGGCGACGCTTCCACCACATCACGCCTGCGGCCACGCACATCACGATGATGGCGATGCATACCGCCAGCAGGAAGAGCTGATTGATAAGCCCAAACTCCTGCCCCAAGTGAACGTTAATCCCAAACTCCAGCCAGCGGCCTAGCGGGCCATAGTCGGCATAGCTCATATCGAGCAGCGGCTCACCGCTATATTGATCAAGGTGAATCACCCGCTGCTGGGTTAAGTGATCGGGATAAATCGAACCGGTATACACCCCGGCAGCCGTGTTGGGCAGATTGACGCTGTAGCCCTGCTGCAGGCCCAGCGCTTCTAACTGAGCCACGGCGTTGTTCAACCCAATGCGCGGGGCAGGCACGGCAGGCTGTATGGATTCAGGCACTCGCGCCTGCTCCAGCGACCAGCTGGTGCTGCCCTGGTCGCTTAAATAGGCGTTGGACATCGGCACGTCCACCCGAACGCCAGCCGGGTAGCCAAAGTTATTGCCGTTGGCCCACTCGTTCACCTGTGCGCCCCAAACGCCCGACCACGGCATGCCGGTAATGGCCAGAAACACGATAAACCCACCAATAAAAATACCCAGCACCGCGTGCAGGTCGCGCCAGAACACTCGGCTTTTGGGTTTGCCGCGCACGCTCACCACGCCGCCCCTACCGTTGCGCGGCCACCAGAGATAAATGCCGGTGGCGACCAATAAAATCGACCAGCCCGCGGCAATCTCAATCAGCTTGCGCGGGGTTTGCCCGAAGAACTTGAAGCTATGCAGGTAGCGAACGGTCCACATCACCGTGCCCCGGTCATCCAACGAACCAAGCACCTCAGCCGTATAGGGATTGACGTACACGGCCAGCCGTTCGCCGGTTAGTGAGTTAACGGTCACTTCCGCTGAGCTTCCCGGGGTGGCGGGCGAGGTGTATGTCACCGCCGTGCCGGGGTAATCCTGCAGTGCCGAGCTAACGAGTGAGGCGGCAGGCTGGGTGGTCTGCTGAACTTCCACGCGCTTGAGATCTGAATGAATCAGCGCATCCAGCTCGTCATCGAATAAATAGAGCGCCCCGGTCAGCGAGAGCGTGATTAAAAAAGGCAGGACTAATAGGCCTGCATAAAAATGCCAGCGCCAAACGGCGCGATACAGATCAAGCGACGCTTTGCGCGTTGTCTGTGTGGAACTCATTGTCGTCATGCACACGCTCCAAGCGCTTAAAGCACCGTGTTGCCCTCACGTAGCGGCGCTCACACGGCGTTCAAGACGCAATATTTATTTGCCAGCCAAGCCCGTTTTTAGCTGGCCAGTTAGGTAAACCCTTTGAGTTAAATGACCTTTAACGAGGGCGGAGCGCGAGGATAGGCGTGGGGGTAGGCTTGTACCGCAGCAGCGCGCTGGGCAAAGGCCGCTGGCAGCGGCGTACGTGTGATAAAGGCCACGCTGCCAATGGCGGGTAAATGGAGAGGGGCGGTAGGCGTTTTTTGCCATATACCGCAATAGTCACACGGGTGATACCAGTGATGCAGCGGGTCATCGTGATGAGCTGACGGACCCGCCGATGTTTCATGCGACGCGGCATCATGTCCGTGTGCATGTTCTGAAGAGTGGTCTAATGCCTGCCATTGAGACTGCAATTGAGAGAACAGCGGCCCAGCAAAGAGCAGGTAGATCGCCACGAACGCTAAATAGAGCGCTGTGCGATACCAAAAAGAGTTGGCTGAGCGGAAAGGTCGCATCTCAAACTACGCTTTGTGAGCTGCCTGAATGACGGCTAAGCAGTTTACAGCGTCATACCGATGCAAAGTACCCGATGCCTGCGATTAACGCTGTGGTGTATTGCCGCGAAAGAGGGTGCTGTATCCGCACTTATTTGGTGCGTTTGAAGGTATTTTTGCTCGTTTATGGTGCTTTTTGCCCTGATTGAACAGCATAAAGGGAGCCGCTTCAGGCTATAAAAGCGTTTTGGCGCTGCCTGAATCGCACTTTCACCATTTTGGCGCACTCCTTGCATTTGTAAGGTAATGATTTATCCACAAGGAAGCGACAGCGCCCCATGATGTTGAGCGAACTTGCCCCACCCGCTGCTGGTTCCGGCCACCGCTTTGACGCCGAGCGCCGCTGGGCCGCCTCGCTGGCCCTGCGTTTTGCCAACCGCGATGGCGTGACCCGGTTAGTGCAAGCGCGCCACCAAGGTCCGTTACGGGTACAGCGCCCCTTCTACCCAGAAGGCAGCCAGGAAGCGTGCCACGTTTACGTATTGCACCCGCCCGGCGGGCTCGTGAGCGGCGATGCGCTGACCATCCGTGCTCATATCGAGCGCGGAGCCCATGCGCTGCTCACCACACCCGCTGCCAATAAGCTCTACAAAGCCGACAGCCAAGGCGTGGCCTGGACACAGCACACCGAGCTGACGGTAGAAGAGGGCGGCGCCTTAGAGTGGCTGCCCCAGGAAACCATCGCGTTTAACGGCTCAAAGGGTACTCAGCGCACCCATATTGTGCTGCAGGGTAATGCCCGCTGCCTAGGCTGGGAAGTGATGGCGCTCGGACGCCCGGCCAGCGATCTGCCCTATGTCACGGGGCGCATCGAACAGCACTTTCGCTTAACCCTAGATGGCAAGCCGCTGTGGCTTGAACGCCAGCCGCTGGACCCCGCGCACCCACGCTTTGCGGGCCGCTGGGGGCAGGGCGGCGCCACGGTGCAGGCCACGCTCTGGGCGGTGGGTATTGACGATGCCGCTGCGGCTATTGAAGCACTGCGCGAAGCGCTGCCGGATAACCCCCGCTGGGCGGTAACCGTGCGCCACGGCGTACTGCTGATGCGCTATCTAGGCACATCCCGTAACGAAGCCTGGGCGCTGTGTGAACAGGCCTGGCACCTGCTTCGGCCGCGCTGGATCGAGCGCGAAGCGCATACGCCGCGCATTTGGCTAACTTAATTGGCAACACGCTGATAACGCTGGAGACACTCCATGGAACTGACCCCACGAGACAAAGACAAGCTGATGCTGTTTACCGCCGCCCAGCTTGCCGAGCGCCGCAAAGCGCGTGGTTTAAAACTGAACTACCCCGAAGCGGTAGCGCTGATCAGCTTTGAGATTATGGAAGGTGCGCGAGATGGCCGCAGCGTGGCGGATTTAATGAGCTACGGCCGCGAAATCCTCACCCGAGACGACGTGATGGAAGGCGTGGCGGAGATGGTCGATGAAGTGCAGGTGGAAGCCACCTTCCCCGACGGCACCAAGCTGGTCACCGTTCACACGCCGATCAACTAATCATCCACCGTTAGGAGAGCGCCATGATTCCAGGACAGTATCAGTTACAAGAGGGTGATATCGAGCTGTGCGCGGGTCGCGAGCGTATCACCGTGGAGGTGGCCAACACCGGCGACCGCCCCATTCAGCTTGGCTCCCACTACCACTTTGCCGAAGCCAACCCCGCGCTGGTGTTTGACCGCGATAAAACCTGGGGTTACCGCCTGGACGTCGCTGCCGGCACCGCCATCCGCTTCGAGCCCGGCCAAACCCGCGAAGTCACGCTGATTCCGTTTGTCGGCAAGCGGGAAATCTACGGCTTCCGTGGCGATGTGATGGGGCCGCTCGATTAGCCAACGGATTAATAAAGAACAACCGACGGTAGGGCGGGCATCGGCTGGGTGACTGTCTGCGCCATGGATGGCGCAGTCAAGCGTACAAGGATGTATTCACAGCGTGTCACACAGACGATGGCCGCCCAGCACTGGACTCAACGCTTGAGGCAGAGGCAAATATGAAACCGGTAAACAAGATCAGTCGGCAAGCCTACGCCGATATGTACGGCCCCACCGTAGGCGACCGCGTGCGCCTGGGCGACACCGAGCTGTGGATTCAAGTCGAAAAAGACGCCACCCACTACGGTGAAGAAGTAAAGTTCGGCGGCGGCAAAGTCATCCGCGATGGCATGGGCCAAAGTCAGCGCCAGGATGCCACGGTGATGGACACCGTGATCACCAACGCGCTGATTTTAGACTGGTGGGGCATCGTCAAAGCCGATGTGGGGCTGCAAAACGGCCGCATCGCCGCCATTGGTAAAGCAGGCAACCCCGATACCCAGCCCGATGTGGAAATCGTGATTGGCCCCGGCACCGAAGTGATTGCCGGTGAAGGCAAAATCCTCACCGCAGGTGGCATCGACGCCCACATCCACTTCATCTGCCCCCAGCAGGTGGAAGAAGCGCTGATGAGCGGTGTCACCACCATGCTCGGCGGCGGCACCGGCCCCGCCACTGGCTCCAACGCCACCACCTGCACCCCCGGCGAGTGGCACATTGGCAAAATGCTTCAAGCGGTGGACGACTTGCCAATGAACATCGGCCTGCTCGGCAAAGGCAACGCCAGCCTGCCGGAAGGGCTCGAAGCGCAGTTGGAAGCGGGCGCGATGGGTCTCAAGCTGCATGAAGACTGGGGCACCACCCCCGCCTCGATTGATACCTGCTTAAGCGTGGCGGAAAAGTACGATGTGCAGATCGCCATCCACACCGATACGCTCAACGAATCCGGCTTCGTGGAAGACACCCTAGCGGCGTTTAAAGAGCGTGGCATTCACACCTACCATACCGAAGGCGCAGGCGGCGGCCACGCCCCGGATATCCTCACCGCCTGCTCCAAAGAGTACGTGCTGCCGTCCTCCACCAACCCCACGCGGCCCTATACGGTGAACACCATCGACGAGCATCTCGACATGCTCATGGTCTGCCACCACCTGGACCCCAATATCCCCGAAGATGTCGCCTTTGCGGATTCACGCATTCGCCGCGAAACCATCGCCGCCGAGGATATTTTGCACGACCTAGGTGTGATCTCGATGATCGCCTCCGACTCCCAGGCCATGGGCCGCGTGGGTGAAGTGGTCTGCCGCACCTGGCAAACCGCCCACAAAATGAAAGTGCAGCGCGGCCTGTTGCCGGAAGATGAAGCGCTGGGGGCCGATAACCTGCGTGCTAAACGCTATATCGCCAAGTACACCATTAACCCCGCCATTACCCACGGCATTGCCCATGAAGTCGGCTCGATTGAAGTCGGCAAGCTGGCGGATTTGGTGCTGTGGAAGCCTGCTTTCTTTGGCGTCAAACCCGCGCTGATTCTGAAAGGCGGCATGATTGCCGGTGCGCCCATGGGCGACCCCAACGCCTCGATTCCCACGCCGCAGCCGGTGCACTACCGCCCCATGTTCGGCACCTTTGGCCGCGCCGCCAGCCAGACCCGGCTCAACTTTGTCAGCCAAGCGGCGATTGACGCAGGCATCAAAGAGCGCCTTGGCTTACAAAGCACGCTTTCCGCCTGTAAAAACGTGCGCGGCGTGCGTAAAAAAGATATGAAGCTCAACGATGCCTGCCCAGAACTCACCGTCGACCCGCAAACCTACGAAGTGCGCTGCGACGGCGAACTGCTCACCTGCGAACCCGCGACCGAGCTACCGCTGGCGCAGCGGTATCACTTGTTTTGAATGTAGGGTATACCCCACGTGACACGAGAGCCGGGAGCAGCCCGTAGAGAGGGTCTTTTGCCATGGATGGCAAAAGTAGCGTACAGGGACGTATTCACAGCGCCCTCTCGTAGGGCTGCTCCCGGCGAGCCTCAAAGGCTATACCAGGACGATATCGATGTTGAAACTGATTGAACGCCTCGGCCCCATAGATGAGGGCACCGCCAGCGACACGCTGACACTGCCCTTCGAGCTACGCATTCGCGGCCGTTTAAAAGCCGAGAGCGACAGTGGCCAGCCGCTGGGGCTGTTTCTGGATCGCGGCCCCGTACTGCGCGATGGTGAAGGCCTAAAAGCCGAAAACGGCGAGATCGTGCGCATTTGCGCCGCGATCGAACCCGTGGTGACCGCGCGAGTGAGTACTGGCTTACCCCTGGCACGGCTTGCTTACCACCTCGGCAACCGCCATGTGCAGCTCGCGCTGGGTGAAGATTCGAAAGGAGGCTGGGTACGCTTCCCACCCGACCATGTCCTCGAAGAGCTGGCCGAGCTGCTGGGTGCCACGCTTGAGCACCACAACGCCACCTTCGACCCCGAACCGGGAGCCTACAACCAAGTGGGCGGTGGGCATTCGCACGGCCATTCGCACGGTCATAGCCACACTCATTCCCACGACCACGACCACGACCACGACCACGCGCATGAGCACCACCATGCACACTGAACAGCCCTCAGACCTCGCCCTGCTAGGCCTGATGCAGCTCGTCAGCCCCGCGCTGCCCATTGGGGCCTTTGCCTTTTCCCAAGGGCTAGAGAGCGCCTTTGAACTAGGCTGGGTGAGTGATGAGCCAAGCCTCTCTCATTGGCTATCCGGCGTGCTGGAAGATGGCATAAGCTGCTGTGAACTGCCGCTGATCGAGCGGCTATATCGCGCTTTCGAGGAGCAGGATGGCGCTGCGGTGGCAGAGTGGGACGACTGGCTGGCCGCCACCCGTGAAACCGCGGAACTGGCCGCTGAAGACAGCCGCCTGGGCGCATCGCTGAAGCGGCTACTGGGCAGTCTCGACCTGTTACCCAAACATGAAGGGCTGCCCAGTGAAGACTCACTCACGCCCTTGCTACCGGTGCAGGCAGGCTATGTGACCCTATTTGCCTGGGCGGCTTACCAGCGCGGCATCCCTGTGCGTCAAGCGCAGCTCGGCTTTAGCTGGGCGTGGCTGGAAAACCAGCTGGCGGTGGCCTGTAAAGCGCTGCCGCTGGGCCACACTGCTGCCCAGCGCATTATCGAACAGTTACGTGGCGAGCTGGTGAATGCCGTCGAGAAGGCTCAGCGGCTAGACGATGACGAAATTGGCCCCGCGCTTCCCGGCGTCGCGCTGGCCAGCGCCCTACACGAAACCCAATATTCCCGCTTGTTTAGAAGCTAACGAGCGTTGTTATTTAGGAGAAAATCATGACTCACTGTTTACGCGTTGGCGTGGGTGGCCCGGTCGGTTCAGGTAAAACCGCCCTGCTCAAGCAGCTCTGTACCGCGCTGCGGGACCACTATGACATTGCTGTTGTCACCAACGATATCTATACCCGCGAAGACGCCGATTTCCTGCTCAAGCACGATGCGCTGCCAGCGGATCGCATCTTGGGTGTTGAAACCGGCGGCTGCCCGCACACAGCGATTCGTGAAGATGCCTCCATGAACCTAGCGGCAATTGACGAGCTACACGCCCGTCATCCGAAGCTTGAACTGGTGCTTGTAGAGTCCGGCGGTGACAACCTCTCGGCCACGTTTAGCCCCGAGCTTTCTGATCTGACGCTTTATGTGATCGACGTGTCGGCAGGCGACAAAATTCCCCGCAAAGGCGGCCCCGGCATCACCAAATCCGACCTGCTGATTATCAACAAAATCGACATTGCCGAGCAGGTTCACGCCTCACTGGAGGTGATGGAGCGCGACTCGAAAAAGATGCGCGGTGAGCGCCCGTTCGTGTTCACCAATCTCTACGATGGCGTGGGGCTTGAAGAGATCATCCGCTTCATTCTCGATAAAGGCATGCTGGACGAGCGTCGCCCGCAGGCGGCCACCGCATAGCCCCCAGCGGTTTTTGCGCATAAAAAAGCTGCCCAGCCCCGGTGAGTCCGGCGCTGGGCAGCGTTGTTTTGTGGTTGGCGTCGTGCCAAAACGGGCCGTCCCTGGCCACCACATCGCTACAGTGAACTGATAAGCGGCTGAAAACCTTAACGTATGTTATGAAAATCGCGTTCGTGCCTTAATTTGCTGCTTATAAAGAAGAAAATCGCGGAAGAGGGTTAAAGTTGAAGTACGTTAAGTCGATAATAAACACATAAAAATTCAATAATATAACCATGACTTAACCGGAAGATACACAATGGCAAGCCTCTCCGAGACGAAGCAACAACGTGGCCTCAGCCTTCAAACGAAGGTGCTGATGCTGATTCTGATTCCACTGTTATTGGTGACCCTGGTCTTAGTGGCCTACAAAGCCTACGACCGGATAGGAGATACCAACGATACGCTTGCCGAACAGCGTGAGATGCTGATCGAAGAGCGCCGCAACTCCGTACGCGATATCGTTCAGATGGCGACGACCGCCATCGCGCCTATTTATGATCGGGCGGGTGCCAATGACGCCGATGCCAAGGCGCAAGCAGCGGAAATGTTGCGGGCCATGCGCTTTGAGGGCAATAACTACATTTTCGTGTACGAGTATGACGGTACCAATATCGTCTTGCCGCACTCGCCTGATCGTCAGGGCACCAACCTCATCGATCTGCAGACGCCCGACGGCGACTATCTGATCCGCGACATGATTCAAATTGCCCAGGATGGCGGCGGCTTTTACGAGTATCCCTGGGAGTATCCCGGTACCGACGAGCCACAGCCCAAGCACTCCTATGTGGACCGCTTAGAGAAATGGGGCTGGATGCTGGGCGCTGGCGTTTACGTCACGGATGTCGATGAGGCGCTGGCGGAGCTGGAAGCGGCGGCCAATGCCGACCTGCGGGACGCGATCATGTTTGCGACCCTGCTTGCAGCGATCCTGTTCGTCGTGGTTGCGCTGGTGACGTTTGGCGTGGTGCGCCGTATCGTCGGCCCGATCAAGCGCACGGCCGATGCCATGGGCGACATTGCCCAAGGCCGTGGCGACCTGACCCGCCGTCTCTCGGTCGAGAGCAACGACGAAGTGGGCAACTTGGCTGTGCAGTTCAACGCCTTTGTCAGCCGCATGCAGGATACCCTGCGCGACGTACGCCGCAGCACGGTCAGCGTTTATCACTCCGCTGGTGAAATCTCGCGTAGCTCCGAGGAGCTGGCTACTCGCACCGAGCAGGCGGCGGCCAATCTGCAAGAGACATCGGCCTCCATGGAGGAGATTACCTCCACCGTGAACCACAGTGCCGACAATGCCCAGCAGGCCAACAAGCTGGTGCAGTCCACCGCCGAAGTGGCCCACCAGGGCGAAGAGGCCATGGGGCAGGTGGAAAGCACCATGCGCGATATCAACGATTCCGCCACCCGCATCAGTGAAATCATTACGATGATCGATGCGATTGCTTTCCAAACCAATATCCTGGCGCTGAATGCATCGGTCGAAGCCGCCCGCGCGGGCGAACATGGCCGTGGGTTTGCGGTCGTGGCGCAGGAAGTTCGCACGCTGGCGAGCCGTTCCAGCAACGCGTCGAAAGAGATCCGCGCGCTGATCGATGCGTCCGTGCAGCATACCCACACCGGCGCGGAGCTGGTACGCAATGCGGGCGCCACCATGCGTGAAATCGTGGAAAGCGTATCGAAGGTCACCGATGTGATCGGTGAAATCAGCGCCGGCGCCAAGGAGCAGAGCAGCGGTATTGGGCAGATCAACACCGCCGTGGCCGAAATGGACACCATGACGCAGCAGAACGCGGCCATGGTGCAAGAGTCCACCACCGCCGCAGCGGATATGCGCCGTCATGCCGAGCATCTGAACGAGCTGATCAACTCGTTTGTGCTTGGCGAGGATGGCCCGCAAACGTCATCGCGCTCATCGGCCAGCGCCGCACGGCAAGCCTTGCCTGCCAGCAGCGCCAAGCCCCAGCCAGAGCTCAAACGCCCGACGCTCTCCTCCAAACCAGCGCTTGCCAAAGGCAGCGAAGAGGACTGGGAAGAGTTTTAAGCGTTAAGCTGGCGTTTCCGCCACTCAGCGATCTTGTACGGAGGGCTTACCAATCGGTAAGCCCTTTTTTGAATGCTCACTAAGCAAGGAGCCGCTTTGATGCATATTGTCATCCCCGATGATTACCAGGACTGCGTGCGTGAACTCGATGCCTTCGCCAAGCTGGCGGGGCACCAGGTCACGATTTACACCGACACCGTGAGCGATGAAGACGAGTTGGTTGAACGCTTCAAAGACGCCGATGCGCTGGTGCTGATTCGTGAGCGCACGCCAATTACCGCGTTGTTGCTGGCGCGGCTGCCTAAGCTCAAGCTGATCAGCCAAACCGGTGGCGGCGCGGCGCATGTGGACATGGCCGCCTGCCGCGAGCACGGCGTGGTGGTACTGGCAGGCACTGGCTCGCCCTATGCGGCGGCCGAGCTGACCTGGGGGCTGGTGCTCTCTGCCATGCGGCGCATTCCTGAAGAGGTGGAAAACCTCAAGGCAGGCCGCTGGCAGCGCACCCTGGGCACCGGCCTGAAAGGGCGCACGCTGGGCGTATTTGGCTATGGAAAAATAGGCCAGTTAGTGGCCCGCTACGGCCAAGCGTTTGAAATGAACGTACTGGTATGGGGCCGCGAAGGCACCCGCCAGCGGGCCGCAGCGGCAGGGCTAGAGGTCGCGGTTTCGCAAGAGGAGTTTTTCGAGCGCAGTGACGTGCTGAGCCTGCACCTGCGCTTAAACCCGGAAACCCGCGGCATCGTCACAGCGGCGAATTTGGCCAGCATGAAGCCCACGGCCGTGCTGGTAAATACCAGCCGCGCGCCGTTAGTGGAGGCGGGCGCGTTAGAGGCTGCACTAAAAGCCGGGCGGCCCGGCATGGCCGCTGTGGACGTATTCGATGAAGAGCCAGTGATCGAGCATACACTGCTGGCGCTGCCCAACTTCTTGGCCACGCCGCACCTGGGCTACGTGGAGAAAGACAGCTACGAGCTCTACTTTGGCGATGCGTTCGATAACGTGCTGGCGTTTGATGCCGGCACGCCAGGGCGTAACTTGGCAGAGGAGAGCTAAGTCATGACGTCAAACAGTGATGCTTCAGCAGAGCGCTCTTTGCAGAGCAAGCGGGATGCGCTCAACCCCGATGGGTTAGCCACCCGCCGCGAAGTGTTAGGGGATGAGTACGTCGACGCCGCGCTGGCCCAAGCCGACGAGTTTGGCTGGCCAATGCAGGAGCTAGTGACGCAACAGTGCTGGAACGATATCTGGAACCGTCCTGGCCTAGAGCGGCACACTCGCAGCCTGATTAACATTGCCATGCTGGTGGCCTTGAACAGACCCCACGAACTCAAAGTACACGTACGTGGGGCGCTGAATAACGGCTGTAGCGAAGAGCAAATCCGCGAGGTGCTGCTGCAGTGCGTGCCCTATTGCGGCTTCCCTGCCGCGATAGATGGGCTACGCACGGCCCGCGAGGTGATTAACGCGGCGCGTCAGCCTGACCAGCCCAGCAGTATGGGCACGTAAACTACCAGTAGCAGCACGCCAATCAGCCCTAGTAGGTAAGGGATAATGGCGCGGGTAATCCGCTCAAGCGGCAGTTGGGTAACGGACGATGCCACGTACAAGTTGATGGCGACGGGTGGGGTAATCATGCCAATCGATAGCCCCACCACGATGATCAGCCCGAAGTGGATCGGGTCGATGCCCAGCTGCAGCACCAGCGGCAGCAGCACCGGGGTCAGAATGATCAAAGCGCTGGCCGTTTCGATAAACACCCCGGTCAGCAGGATCACCGCCACCACCAGCAGCATAATCACGTAGGGGTTGGTGGAGAGCGACAGTACCGCCTGGGCAATCGCGCCGGGCACCTGCCAGCTTGAGAGCGTCCAGCTCAGCACCGCCGACATAGCAATCACCAGCATAATCACCGCCGTGGTCATCGCCGAGCGAATCAGCAGCTTATACACCTGGGGCAGGGTTAGGTCCCGATACACAAACAGCGACACCAGCAGCGCGTAGTTCACCGCCACCACGGCGGCTTCCGACGGCGTGAAAATCCCCGAAAAGATCCCCCCCAGAATAATCACCGGCGTCATCAGCCCCCAGCTGGCCGCTTTTAACGTGCGCCAAATAGTGGCCAACGAGAGCGGCGTACCTTTCGGGTACTTGCGTTTATACGCCTGGGTAATTGCAATGGCCATGAGTGCTATACCCATCGCCAGCCCCGGCAAAAAGCCGTTCAAGAACAGCTGGGAGACCGATTGCTGGGCAATCACCGCGTAGATAATCATCGGCACCGACGGGGGAATCACCACGCCAATGGTGCCGCTGGCGGCAATCAGGCTGGCGGCTGAGGCGGGGTCGTAGCCTTTGCGCTTAAGCTCTGGCACTAAACTAGAACCCACCGCCGCCGTCGTGGCCGCACCAGAGCCGGAAATGGCCGCAAAGAACATGCCCGCCATTACCGAAACCACCGACAGCCCGCCGCGCATAAAGCCCACCAGGGAATCGGCAAAGCTCACCAGCCGCTCGCTGACTTTACCCTGAGCCATTAAATCCCCGGCCAGGATAAACATTGGAATAGCCACCAGAGCAAAGGAGTTAATGCCCTGGAACATCTGCTGGGTGACCACCATCAACGGCACGCCGGATTGGTACAGCGCGTAGAGCGAGCTGGCCCCAATCGCGAAGGCAATCGGCACGCCCAGCAGCATAAATAGGAAGAACAGCCCAAAGAGTACCAGCGTCATAGCGGCTCCTCCTGGTCGGCTGCCGTGGGTTCACCGTTCACCAGTACCTCGACCATATCCACCAGGGCGTACCATGCCATGATGCCCGCCGCGAGCGGCATCACCGCATACACATACGTCATCGAGAGCCGCAGCGAGGCGGATTTCTGGAAGCTCTGCACCTGCATATAGCGGTAGCCAATCACGATCAGCGTGATCATAAACGCCACCACAATCGCCAGCGCCGCGAGCCTGGCCAGCTTACGCAGCGGCAGTGGCAGGGCATCTACTGCAAAGGTGACGGCAATATGCCGCCCGCGCTGAAACGCCAGCGTACCCGCTAAAAAGGTGATCCACACCAGCAGAAACCGCGCGACCTCTTCGGTCCAGCCCACGGCGCTGAACAGCACCCGCGAAACGATCTGTAGCGTGATTACGCCAATTAAAGCCGCCATGCCCGCAAACACCACGGGCTGGATGATGGCATCCAGCCCGCGTTCAATGCGTTGCAGCAGCGTCAAAAGAGGCTGTGCAAACAACATCACTGTTGCAGCGCCTCCTGGATACGCGGCAGGTAATCACCGAACTGCTCGCCGTACTTCTCGTACACCGGCGCAACGGCGGCTTGGAAGGCTTCCATATTCGGGGTGTCGTTAATTTCCATGCCTGCTTCGCGCAGTGCTGCCAGCTGCTCGGCTTCCATATCCGCGTTCACCTGGCGCTCATGCTCGGCGGCTTCCTGGGCGGCTTCTTCCAATACCGCTTGGGCGGCTTCGGGGAGCTGGTTCCAGGCGGGCATACCCATCACAAAAATCGCCGGCGCATAGGTGTGGCGAGAGAGCGTCATATAGTTCTGGGTTTCATCCAGCTTGAACGAGTGAATCACGTTCACCGGGTTTTCCTGGCCGTCGATGGTGCCCTGCTGCATGGCGGTGAGCGCTTCGGTCCACGCCATCGGAATCGCGTTGGCACCCAGCTCGCGGAAGGTATCGGTGTACACCGGGTTTTCCATTACGCGAATACGTAGACCATCCAGATCTTCTGGGGAATTCACCGCCCGCTCGCTGTTGGTCAGGTTACGGAAACCGCGCTCAGCGTAAGCCAAGCCTTTCAGGTTCACGTCTGCCAGCTTATCCAGTAGCTCCTGGCCGATGGGGCCATCCAGCACGCTATAAGCGGCTTCCGGGGAGGGGAACAGGAACGGCAGTTCAAACACCGCCATCTCTTCCACAAAGTTGGCCACCGGCCCGTTGGTGATCACGCCCATATCTACGGTGCCAATCTGCATGCCTTCCAGCAGCGTGCGCTCATCGCCCAGCGAGGCGTTGGGGAAGATCTCGATATTCACTTTGCCATCAGTGCGCTCTTCCACCAGCTCTTCAAACTTGGTGGCAGCAATATGGAAGCCATCCTGCTCGTTGACCACGTGGGCCAAACGCAGCGTGACCGGGTCCATATCCGCAAAATCGTTGGCGTTCGCGGCGCTAACCAGCGCCAGTGAGATGCCCAGTGCCAGCGTACTACGTGCAAATGTTTTCATTTATTATGTTCCCAATCGAACCAAGGGTGGTTAAGAGGTGCAAAATTGCCCCCAGAGCATGCACCACCGCAGGGAAAACGGTCAATCACAAGGCGGCCTAAAACCGCCCCGCCGCTAGACACAGCCCGCCCACACGGGTACGATACGCACCCAAAGCGCCCGTAGCTCAGTTGGATAGAGTGTCGGCCTCCGAAGCCGAAGGTCGCAGGTTCAATTCCTGCCGGGCGCGCCAGAATTTCTTAAAAAGCCCGCGATGTTGATCGTGGGCTTTTTGGTTTTTGAGCGTTCGTCTTAGTTTTTGCAGCCGTTTTTCGCACAGGTAATGCGTTCTGACGTGGCTACCCAGTGAGTGGCATGTTCGCGGGTATCGAACCCACACCCTGTCTTGCCGCCTTTAGTGCCTTTATGTACTTCGTTTGTTGGAGTGTGTTTAACCGCCATTTTAACCCCCTTTCTTTTAGTTGTACGTTGAGTTCAGAAAGCGAGCGATAGTGAAACGCTTTCCAATATTCAAGGTAGTTAACACTAAAAAACGTGTCTAATATGGCTTCGTTGTTTGTGCTCTTGTCGGCTTGATATTGCAAGCTGTCGCAATAAATCTATTGTGATTGTTTATGGTACTTATACTTCCATCAGATCTGGATGTTGGTTGGTCATGTGATGGTAATGGGCTCATCCTGCTACAGTGTATCGTTCAATTTCTATTGCTGGAGGCGAGTCCCAAAAGCACAGGTGGTCTTGCTTGGCAGGCTTGCTAGGCATTTTTTCAGGCTTGGGTGAAGCATGCCTAAACCATAGAGGAATGGGGAGGATAGAAGTTGGAGGTAGTCACACTGATAGTGGCATATTGCTCTGAGCACTAGACCCTATACCTTCAAACGTAATGCTTTCTCACTTCGGCAGGATAGTGAATGACCATGGTCATTGGGTAAAAATATCCTGAAGCACGGCAATGCTTCCTATGGCTGGTGAGTTCATTTGGGAGAATATTTATTCATGCTTAGCCAACGAGCATTGGCTTATCTCAATGAGGTAGTGCGCCGGGGTTCTCTTCGGCGTGCGGCGGCGCATATTAATGTGGATGCGTCGGCCATTAGCCGCCAACTGAAGGGGCTGGAAGAGGAGCTGGGCGTTATGTTGTGCGAACGTCACGGTAGTGGCATGCGTGCGACAGAAGCAGGCAGGTTGCTAATTCAGCATTACCATACCCAGCGCCTATCAGAAGAAGCGGTACTTTCACAGCTCATGGCGATTCAGGAAATGGCCCGTGGCGAGGTTCGAATTGCCGTAGGGGAAGGCTTTATTGCCGATTTAATTGCAGCGCCCTTGGGGGCATTCATGTCGCGCTTTGCCGGCATAAATGTAGAAATCCGTATGGCGGGTGTGAACGAGGCGATGACGCTGGTCAAGGAAATGGAGGTAGATCTCGCATTGTTATATGCCCCTCCGGTTGACCCTCAAATTCATTGCCATGTGGAAACCCTTCAGCCGCTAGATCTTATTGTGCCCCCGGGGCATGAGCTAAGCGACTTGGTTCGACCAGCGGCTTTGAGCGATATCGAACAGTGGCCGTTGGCGTTAATGGATAACCCTTTTGGGATGCGTCAGATGGTCAACATGGTGGCTCACCAGGAGCGCCGCTACTTGGATGCACGTTTGCACACTAACTCCGTGGCCGTATTGAAGAATTTTGTGCGCTCGGGCATTGGTATCACGTTCATGCCCGAGCTAACCGTCGCTGATGAGATAAGCCGTGGGGAGATTGTGGCGTTGCCCATGGCCTACCCAGTAATGAGCGGAGCCAGGGCGCAGATTGTGAGTTTAGAAGGCCGCCAGCTCACGGTTGCCGCCACCACGTGCGTAGAGCATTTACGAACCGGTATGCGCTTTTTCTCTGCGGATGCGCCCCGGCTTTGTTAGCCGATTTGTCGCCGCCAGCGGTTTTCAATGGTGTCTAATTCAGCAGGGCCATAGCAGGCTGTGCTATGCCCTCCGTAGTGAGCCCAAAGCTGATCGCCAAAATCGAAGTGCCACCACTCGCTAGGTAGGTTGGTGAAGCCTTGTTGATGCATCGCATGGTAAAGCAAGCGGCGGTTGTCTCTCGCGTGTTGCTGGGCGGGCGTCAGTTCAATGAGTTGCTCAAAGTGGTCGGTATGTGAGGCAGGGATCGCTTCATCAAACAACGTACCCATATCGAGTGGTATACCGTCAGCATTGCATAGAGTGACATCTACTGCGCCGCCCGTGAGGTGAGGACTTGGCGCGCAGGGGTCACGGCTGGGCAGCGACACAAACTCACGTGTACGATTTAATAGCTCATCTTCGGTAGCGTTGGGGTGACGATGTTTAATCGCTTCATGCAGCGTATCGAACAAGTATTGCTGTACGCGCCACGGCCGCCAGCCATCTAGAACCAGTAGATTAATTCCTTCGGGCAAACTTCTTGCCGCCGCTAATAAGGCTAGATACACCCCTTCGCGCACAAAACACTCTGGGATTGCCCCTGGAATTCCTAGCCGCTGGTAGGCAGGAAACACCATGATGGGCGAAGGCGCTAAACTCATGGGCAGCAGGCGCTCATGACACTCTTGAATGGCGATGCGGCTAACGGTTGGCCACTCGGGCGAAGGCAAACTGGGCACAGGTGCTAAGACCGAGGTGACTGAGTTTATAGAAGCAGTGGGCATCATCATTATCCAAGAATTCGGGGTAGTACGAGTGTTAGGGACGGGAAGAAAATCAGTAGCAGTAATACCGCAATAGCAGTGAGTACAAAGGGCCAGATGGTCTTAAAGAGCGAGACTATTTCTATACGGCTCACCGCTGCTGCTACAAACACGCAGGCACCCATAGGTGGTGTAATGAGTGCGATGGTGATGTTGAGCGTAATAATCACCCCCAGGTGAACGGGATCGATGCCTGCCATCATGGCAACCGGTGCAAAAATTGGGGTAAGTAGCATTAGCGCCGAGACTTCTTCCATAAACATGCCGGTCACGAAGGTAATGGCGCTGAGCAGCAAGAGGATGATGATCGGGCTTTCGGCATAAGGGGCTAGCAGAGAGACAAACTGCTGCGGCACCTGTGCGTAGGAGAGTAGCCAGCTAATGGTGGCCGAGGCCGCCATAATTAGAAAAATGGCAGAAGTAAGGCGAGCGGTGTCTTTGATGGCTTGCCAGCATTGGGTGAACTTTAAGCCGCCTAGCATAACGCCGCACATGGCTACATAAAGAGCCGTAAGTGCGCCGGACTCGGTAGGTGTGACCACGCCCAGCACAATGCCTGCCACAATAATCACCGGGGCAATTAAGGCGGGTAGTGCTACTACAGTGGCGATGCCCAGGGCTTTTGCGCTAGGCAACTGGCCGCTTTTGGGCATGCGCTTTTTCCAGGCGTACCAGGCATTCATTCCCATAAACGCCACACCTAGCAGTAGGCCAGGAATCACCCCCGCTAGAAAAAGGTCGCCCACCGAGGTGTTGGTAAGCGAGGCGTATAGAATCATAAATATGCTAGGGGGGATAATGGGGCCGATCAGTGAGCTGCCAGCCGTGAGCCCAGCGGCAAAGGCGCGCGAATATCCCTCTTTTTCCATGGCGGGCACCAATAGAGAACCAAGGGCGGAGGTATCTGCCACAGCGGAACCATTAACCCCGGCAAAAAAAACGCTCGATACTACGTTGACGTGGCCCATTCCGCCGCGCATGTGTCCCACGAGTAAGCGTGCGAGCCCCATGAGGCGCTCGGTTAGGCCACTCACATTCATCAAATTACCAGCGAGGATAAACAGCGGAATCGCCATGAGCGAGAAGGCATTGATGCCGCCAAAAAATTGCTGCGGCATCATGCGTGGGATCATGGCCGGGTCGACAAACATAAAGCCGACCAGTGAGGTGGTTAATAAAGCGATAAATAGCGGTAGACCGAAGAGTACATGAATAAGAAACACACCAAGCATTGTCATAATCATTGGGAGTGCTCCTCGGGATGAGTCTCTTCAACGCCTTGCTCGGTTAGCGTTGGCAATGGTGCTGGGCCATACCAGAACACGTGCCATGCCAGCAAGGTAAACCCTATGGGCATCGACATGACTGGTATTGTGCGACTAACCCCTAGGCCAGACGTCGTGAACATGCCTACTGACTGTGCATAGTGGTAGCTCACCCAGGCACCTCCTAAAGCGATACCAAGTGTGAGTAGCCATTGATACAGGTTGAGTAGGCGCGCAAGAGGTCTCGGGAGTAGGCGTTCTATCAATGCCACACGCATATGACTGCCCTCTATCCACACCGCCCCTGCGGCAATCATCACAGTGCCAATGATGAGGAAACGTGAGAGTTCATCGGTCCATATCGGTGCGCCGCCCACGAAATAGCGCATAAAAACGCCATAGAGAATGGCTCCCAAGTTTGTGAGCAAAAGAGCGGCAGCCACCGTAAGGGAAAGCGAGCGAGTGATCGCCAGCATGCGAGTTTGAAGCGCGTGCATTAGAGTCTTATCCGCTAGGTAAGGAAGGTGATGACAGAGCCGGGCGTATCCGGCCCTGTCTAACGCAATGAATGATGAACAGGCTTAGTTCAGCAGGTCACTCATGCCTGCATCTTCCAGCGCCATATCAATCCAGCGCTGATCGATCTCGCGCTCCTTTAGCCACTCTAAGTAGGCGGGCTGACCAATATCTCGAAAGGCGGTTAGGTCTTCTTCAGAAGGGCGAATCACTTCCATGCCTTGCTCTTCTAGGTAAGCAATACGTTCTTCCACCTGAGATTCGTTATGCTCTCGCGCTTGTTTGTTCGCCTCTGTCACCGCTTCAATAAAGGCGTTACGGGTCTCTGCCTCCCAGCTTTCCATCATTTGGCTGTTGCCAACCAAAAATTGATTGGAGTACTGGATATTGGCCAGCGTCAAATAGTCCTGCACTTCATAGAGGCTACCCAGAATGATATACATGGGCGGGTTCATTTGGCCATCAGCAACCCCAGTACGCAGGGCCATATATACTTCTGTCCAGGGGATAGGCGTACCAGATGCGCCAAAGGATTCGTAAAGCGCTACCTGACTTGGGTCCATGGCACGAAAGCGTAAGCCTTCAAAATCATCCGGGTGTGAGATGGGTTTTTCATCATTGGTGAATGCAAGGAAGCCACCTTCTTCTACCACTGCCAGCATTTCAATACCGGCGCGCTCCTTAACAACGTTCTCCACTTCTTCCCAGTAGCTACCCTCATCAAAAAACGTACGAGCAGCTTCAAAGTCATCAAACAAGAACGGGATAGCGCTGACGAAGATTTCATCGGCAATAGGCGATACGCCTGCAAACGAGGCAATGTTCAACATGGGCGAACTCATGGTTTGTTCCATGCGCTCTTGCTCTTCCCCAAGGGTGCTATTCGGGAATAAACGCAGTTGAATATCACCATCGGTTTTTTCTTCGACCAGCGTTTTTAGGTTTTCTGCAAACACATGTACAGCATTTTTATCGGGATCGGGGGCGCCGTTATAGCCTAGGTTGATGGTCGTTTGCGCCATGGCTTGGCTTGCCATTAACGCGCTACCAGCAAGGCATGCAGCAGCAAGTGTTTTCATTGAAACGCGAGAGAAGTTAAGTGTCATTATGATCTCCTTTGGCCTCTTAAACGCCAACTAAGGCGCTATTCATTGAGTTACTTTTTTTGTGATATGGCTCGATAGCCAACTGGCGTTGCATCACTCGGTTTTTTTAGTTTTTATCTTTTAGCGTCAATGCAGCCTAGAGGTTGCTGTGTTGACTATGCAATACTGAATGTGTTGTTTTTATTGCAACAACCATGAGGCTCACTCCGTTATCAAAAGATGATGTGTCTAAGGCATTTCCAGCGCAGGTAAAAGAGCTTTCCTCAATGACCCTACTCGATAAACGCGCTTTCTACTTATTAGAAGTCAGCAGTTGCGGCGGTATTCGCGCGGCGGCGGAGCATTTGCATACCAACCCGTCGGTGGTTAGCCGTCAGATCCGCTCATTGGAGCAGGCGCTGGGCATGGCGTTGCTGGAGCGTCAGGGGCGGCATGTCATGCTCACTGAGGCGGGTCAGCTGGTGGTGGATGGCTTTTTGGCCCAGCGGCGGCTGAACTCTGAGCTGGGTGATACGCTGTCGCGGCTGCGTAACTTGCAGGCTGGGAAGGTGGTGGTGTCGGTGGGCGATGGCTTTGTGGATAGCTTTATCAACCATGTGATGAAGCGGGTCTCTGAGCACTACCCAGATGTGCTTATCGAGATCAAAACCGGCATTTACTACCCCCGTGAACCCCATGAGATGGTGGCCAGCGACGAGGTGGATATTGCCATTACCTATGGGCCGATCTCCGACCCGCGCTTGGTGGTCCACTCTTTTGAGCGGGGGCCGCTGTGTGCGCTCGTGGCGCCTTCCCATGCGTTGGCAAGGCATGAGCGCGTGAGCGTGGCGGAACTGCTGCAGCATAAGCTAATTTTTCTGCCCGATGTGTCTGGCTCTCAGCAGTTTGTAAACGCGCTATTTGGCGCGGCGGGGCAGCCTGCCACACCGGCGTATCGCTGTAATTTGCACTCTGTTTCGCGGCGCATGTCGAGCGCAGGGATTGGGGTTTCGTTCATGACGGCGGCCGCTGCACGCAGCGAGATTGAGGCGGGGCTGCTGAAAGCGATCCCGATTGATCACCCCATGGCGGCCAGCAGCCAGGGCAACTTGGTGAAGCGTGTCGGCAGAAGGCTCTCGCCCGCTGCCGACTATTTATGGAAGTTGATGATGACGATGCAGTAGCGCTAGTTCGCCATCATGTAAACACCCGGGCCAATGGGCCAACCCATCATCAGCCAGAACATCAAAAACGCTGACCACGCCAGCAAGAAGCCCATGGCAAGGGGCAGCATGGTGGCGATCAGCGTGCCCAGACCCATGTCCGGTTTGTAGCGCTGCATATACACCAGTGCTACCGAGAAGTAGGGGCTCATGGGCGAGATGATGTTGGTACTGGAATCTCCAATGCGGAACATCGCCAGCACGAAGGCAGGGTCGAAATCGATCATCATCAGCATGGGAACAAACACAGGAGCCATCAGCGCCCACTGAGCCGAGCCGCTAGTCATAAAGACGTTCAGCACCGCACTCATAGCGATAAACGCCCCGACGAGGGGGAGCCCGGTAAAGCCGGTGCTTTGCAGCACGTTTGAACCTTCAATGGCGATAAACTGGCCAAGCTCCGACCAGCGGAAGTAGGCAATAAACTGCGAGATCGCGAAGAACAGCACCAGGGTGGGGGCGAGGTCGCTGGCCGATTCCGCCATGCGCTGGGGCACATCGCGGCTGCTGGTAATCTTGCCGGTGGTGATGCCGTACACCAACCCAATGGTGACGAAGTAGATAAACATCAGCGGCACGAGCGAGCGCAGAAACGGCGAAGGAATCAAACCGCCATCTTCGTTGCGTAGTGGCGAAGCTTCGGGCACCACCACCAGCAGTACCAAGACGATATAGGCTAGCGTTGCCAACCCTACACGCTTAAGGCCGCGCTTTTCGGCTTCCGTCAGCGTTGGCGTGACCACCTCGGTTTTGAAATCTTTACCCATGGGGAGCGTGCGCTGTAGCCGAGGTTCTACCACTTTATCGACCAGCAGGGTGCCGACGGCGGCCAGTACAAAGACTGAGCAGGCCACAAAGTAGTAGTTATCTACGGGCGAGATGTAAGCGTCGGGGTCTACCAGGCGTGCGGCATCGGTCGTGATACCTGCAAACAGCGCATCGCCCACGGTAATGAATAGGCTGGCATCAAACCCAGCCCCGGCAGCTGCGTAAGCGGCGGCAGCCCCCGCCACCGGGTGCCTGCCCACCGAGTAGTACACCATGGCGGCCAACGGAATCAGGATGAGGTAGTTGGCATCGGAGGCGATACTGCCGCAAATACCGGCCATAAATACGCAGAACGTTAGCAGCGAGGGCGGCGCTTTGGCGACGCTCACCTGCATCAGCGTCGACATCAGGCCCACTTTATCGGCTAGCCCAATGCCGAACATCACCACCAGAATCAGCCCCAGCGGTGGGAAGTTGACGAAGTTACTGACCACGCTGGTCAGCATGAACTCGACACCATCCGCGGAGAGCAGGCTGCGAACGGTCACTTCTGCCTCGGTTTGTGGGTTGATCGCCGAGACGCCTAGCGTGGCTAAAATAGCGGAAATGACCACCACCAGGGCGGCCAAAATAGCGAATAGGATAAACGGATGAGGCAGCTTATTGCCTACCCGCTCGATGGAAGCGAGGACACCTTGCATGACAGTTTCCTTATAAAAAGCCTTGTTATTCAAAGTTGTTATGCCACTTAACGTGGCGGCTAGCGCTTTTAGTCGCGCTTAAGCAGGGATGTGGCAAGTGCCACAAACATGCCGCCTGCGATGGGCAGAATGGCATCGTTAAAGTCGTAGCGTTCGTTATGTAGGTAAGCGCTGTCGCCGTTCCCCACAAAGAAGAAACACCCCGGTACTTCTTGCAGGTAAAACGCAAAATCTTCAGCCCCCATGGTGGGCATATAGTCCAGTTGCTGAATATCGGCGCTGACGCCTTGTTCGGCGGCAATCGCCAACACACGCTCCGACCAACCGGTATCGTTTACTAACGGAGGGATTTGGTGTTGATGCTCGAGCTGAAAACGAGCGCCGTGGGCGGAACACACCCCGTTAATGACCTGTTCCAGCTTGCCGACCAATGCAGCGCGGGAGCTTTCCCGGTCGCTGCGAATATTCACCAGCAGCTCTGCTTGGCCTGGGATCACATTGGCGGCGTCGCCCGCATGAAACGCCGCGACGGTAATCACGCCTGCTTCCAGTGGTGATTTATGGCGGCCCACTAGCCCTTGCAGCTGCTGCACGAGTGAAGCGCCTACATAGATCGGGTCTACCGCCAAATGCGGCATGGCCGCGTGGCCAGAGACGCCTTCAATGGTGATTTTGAAGGTGTCGTTACCGCCCATAGCGGGGCCGGGTTTGACGAACAACTGCCCTTCGGGAAAGCCAGGGCGGTTGTGGTAGCCAAAAATGGCGTCTACCTGTGGGTTTTGGAGTACACCCGCTTTCACCATCTCATCGGCCCCGTTGCCGCCTTCTTCGCCCGGCTGGAATAGCAGTTTGATATAGCCGCAAAGCTGGTCGCGCTTAGCAATAATGGCTTCAGCGGCGAGCAGCAGCGTCGCGGTGTGGCCATCGTGGCCGCAGGCATGCATCAGCCCTTCTCGTTGGGAGCGGTGCGCAAAACCGTTGGCTTCTTTGATGGGCAGCGCATCCATATCGGCCCGAAAGGCAATCACTGGGCCTTCGCGGCCGGTGTCCAGCTCGGCCAGTACGCCGGTCGTGGCAATGCCTTCTGTCACTTGATAGCCCAGCGCTTTCAGCCGCTCAGCCACTAGCTTAGCCGTATCGGCTTCCTCGAATTTTAGTTCTGGATTCTGGTGTAGCTGGTGGCGTACAGCCACCGCATCGCTGATTTGTTGTGAAGTGAAAAAGGGTGATGAACGCATGTCCTGTCCTTGCCGTTGTCTGTGTCGTTATGGGCGTAGGTAACGCTAAGCGACCTGGCGAGTAGGAACGAGTGCTTTGAAGGGCGAGTTTGTTGCTTTGAGAGCAACGTTGCCCAAAAGTCGTTTTGGTGATGTGGTTGACGTCCTGCTTTGAGAAGCGCAGACTGCCCTTCGTTGGTTAGCAAGTTGCACGTTGTCAGCTGTATCGAAGCATTTAGCGTTTGAGCCTGGTGAAAGTTTCTTGTTGTACCCAATGTCACTCGGGTATTTCCCGGCATTTCTTTCGCTACATCGAGGATTTCGATCATGGCAACTGGTACCGTCAAGTGGTTTAACGACGCAAAAGGCTTCGGCTTTATCTCTCCTGAAGCGGGCGGCGACGATCTGTTTGCTCACTTCTCCGAAATTAAGGCTGATGGCTTTAAATCCCTGCAAGATGGTCAAAAGGTGGCTTTTGATGTCACGCAAGGGCAAAAAGGCCTTCAGGCATCGAACATTCAAGTGATGGATTAATCACATAGATTGAATGTTAGCAGCCGGCTTAGCCGGTCAGCTTTAAAAACCCCGCTTATAGCGGGGTTTTTTGCGTTTGCGGTACCGACGATGACCGCCAAGGCTTACCTTCACAGGTAGGGTAGTGGTGGCAGTTTGCTAGGCAGCCTCGGCAGGGTAGGCGGTTCGCAGCGGGCGGCGCAGTAGAAGGCGTCGGGGTGGTCATGGTCATCGGTCTCTCGTATGAGTGTTGTTATGCGTCGCCAATCAGACACCTTTATCAGTAAAAACCCTGATCGACGTTGGTGGTAGAAGAGGATGAAGGAGGTGTGGCCTAGTCGGTATAAGCTTAGCGCTAAACGAGAACGAGGGTATAAATATTCCAAAATGCCGTTAACGCATTGATTTTTATGGTAGTAACGATAATGTCAAGAGGGTTTTATATTGCTTTTTAATATAAGTATTTTGTTTATTAGATGATTTTTATCGTTTTTCTTGTCGAAGAATATACATAGTAACCACAATTGACCTCTTGGGGTCTAAGTAAAATAATACCTATAACATATAAAAAATAGGACCAAAGTATGCCTTTCGTCCTTCTCCGTGTTCTCAATCAAAAAGAATATTCTCTGAGCGTCCATTGGCGTTAAGCCAATGAATGCCTCTGCTTAAACACACGTCTCTTCAAAGCGCAGGCGTGCTTGTCTATTGCCATAAACTTATGAAAGGGATCAGGGTGATGAGAAACATACGTATCCAGCACAGTTTAACGGCTGCCATGACACTATTGATTATTATGGTAATAGTCATTAGCGCGCTTGCGATTAACGCCTCGCGTAATAGTTTGAGTGATATTAATGAAATAGCTGAATTGAGTGCTGATCAAGTCAATTCGGCCAACCGTATGGAAGTCAACCTCATGGAGATGCGACTACGGCTGTCGCGCTTCGTGGATTACAGCACTGAGGGAAACCCTGAGGCCGCCACGGCGCTCGAACAAACCCACAATAGCCTGGAGCGGGCCGAGCAGCGGTTTGCCGAGCTGACGGCCTACGAGATTACCGAAGCGCAGCGTCGCTATCCTTACTTTACGGACGTCGTGGAACGTTTCAATGAACTGGTGACTACCTCGCTTAAAAATGCCGTGGCTGCTGGCAACGTCGCGCAACTGGCAGAAGAAGAGCGTCGCTTGGAGGCGGGCGCGGGTGCCATGACCGAAGCCACCCGTGCGTTTGCCCGTTTTGCAGAGCAGTTAGCCGAAGAGATGCAGAGTGAGGCTTCCACCGCGAGTCAACGCATCATCTGGACCGTCGTTGCGGTGTTAGTGCTGTCTCTGCTGCTGTTCGTGGGGCTGCAGGTGGGCTTGCGTCGTTTGATCGTTTCACCGCTACGTCGCGCCGTGACGATCTGTGAGCATATTTCTCAGGGTGACCTGACCAGCACGATTCATGACGAAGGTAATAACGAAGTAGGTCAGCTGTATCGCGCCATGAGTGCCATGCAGACCAAGCTCACCGATATGATGGTGACGCTGACACACACCAGCCAAATGGTGGCGAACAGCGCCCGCGAAATTGCCAGCGGTAGCGAAGATTTGGCTTCGCGTACCGAAGAACAGGCCAGCGCTCTCCAGGAAACCGCTTCCAGCATGGAGCAGATGTCCTCCACCGTTACCCATAACAACCAGACGGCTAGCTCGGCCAGCGAGCTCACCATGACGGCCTCACAGCGGGCAAGCCACGCCCGTGAAGAGGTGCTGCAAACCACGGCCCTCATGAGCGAAATGGAGCAACACTCCAAGCACGTGCAGGACATCATTCAAGTCATCGAAGGCATTGCCTTTCAAACCAATATTCTGGCGCTGAATGCTTCAGTAGAGGCGGCCCGCGCGGGCGAGCATGGCCGTGGGTTCGCGGTCGTGGCAGGTGAGGTGCGCAAGCTGGCCACCAAGACCTCGGAGTCGTCTGGGCAAATTCGCGGCATCATCGATGATATCGCCACGCGTATCAAAGAGGGCGCACAGCAATCTGCGCAGAGCGGCGAGGGAATCGAGAGCACCGTGGCCGCCGTGAAGCAGGTCAATGACCTTATGAAAGAGATCGCGCTGGCGGTGAATGAACAAGAAAGCGGCATTAATCAGGTCAGTACCGCCATTACCCAGATGGACTCTGCCACCCAGCAGAACGTATCGCTAGTGGAAGAGACCAGCACATCGGCGGCATCGTTACAGGAGGAAGCCGATCGGCTAGCGGCGTTGATCGCCACCTTCAAGCTCAGCACGACCGCGACTCAGCCGCGCCAGCAAGCGATGGCTCCTGCGGTTGCGTCAACGTCTGCACCGTCATCGGTACCCGCTGCTCGCCGGGCTGCGGCCACGGATGATTGGGAAACGTTCTAACACCTCAGACGCCGACATGACCTCTACGACGGCATGGCCGTCGTAGAGGCGTGGCGTATGGCTCGCCGTTCATTGCTGTCTGTTGTGAATGCCTTTTGTGATTTAGCACCGTGGATACGTTTGTGAAAATACCGTTCTTGGCCAGTACCAAGGAAAAATCTCTCACCTTTCTCACGCAGGCGGTGTCGTTGTACGCGAAGGCGCGCTATCACTCGCTGTTTACCTATCACCCAGATGGGATTTGCGAGCTGGACCGTGATGGCCGCATCGTACACAGCAATTTGGCGGCATCCCGCATCACCGGGAAAGCGGCGGACGAGTTGGCGGGGATGGCGTATCGTCGGCTGCTGCATCCAGAGTCCTTCGCGGTTGCGCAAGCGGCCTTTGAAGCCACGCTAAACGGCGAGCATCAGTATTACCAAGCGCTTTGCGTGGGTTGCCAAGAGCCCGTGCAGCTCGACATTAGCCACGTTCCCATCATCGCGGACGACCAGTTGATAGGGGTGTACGCGATCTTTCGCGACATTACCCAGCGCAAAAAAGATGAGAGCGAGCTGCGCCTGCTCAAGCGTGGGATCGAGGCAAGCCCTAACGGGGTGGTGATGGCCGATGCGACGCAGCCGCACTTGCCGCTGGTGTACGTAAATAGCGCGTTTACCGAGATTACCGACTATGCCGCTGACGAGGCGCTGGGGCGCAATTGCCGGTTTTTACAAGGCGAGGATACCAATAGAGAGGCCATCGAGACGATGCGGCGCGGCATCGCGCAGCATCAGGACGTTCAGGTGCTGCTACGTAACTACCGCCGGGATGGCAGCCTGTTTTTGAACCAGCTATCGGTCAGCCCGGTGTTCGACGAGCACGGCCTGTGCACACACTTCATCGGTATCCAGCAAGACATTACCCAGCAGCGCGATCAAGAAGCGCGGCTGGCCTATCAAGCCTCCCACGACCCGTTGACCGGGCTGCCGAACCTTGGGGCGCTGCAGGCACGCTTGGAGAACGGTTTTCAGCAGTGCCTCCAGCAGGCGCAGTCGATGGCGGTCCTGCATCTCGACCTCGACGATTTCAAACCGGTGAACGATGCCTTAGGGCACGGGATGGGAGATCTGCTGCTGAAAACGGTCGCGCAGCGCTTGCTGGACACCGTGCCAGCCGGTGCCCACGTGGCCCGCTTGTCCAGCGATGAGTTCGTCGTGCTAGTGGCTCCTTTCCAAAACGAGCACGACGTCATTGCGCTCGCGGGGCGGCTATTGACCGTCATTGCGCAGCCTTTCACGCTCTATCAGCACTGCTTGCACATCAGCGCCAGTATCGGCATTGCGTCGAACAAAGGTAGCGTGACGAAACCCCACGACCTCTTGCACCACGCCAGCCTTGCCATGGAAGACGCCAAACGTCAGGGGCGCAATACCTGGCAGTGGTACTGCGGTGACTCTATCGACAATATCGCCGAGCACGTCATCATTCGCCGTGAGCTGCAGGAGGCGATACAACAGCAGCAGTTCGAAGCGTACTACCAGCCCATCGTCGATGCGAACAGCGGCTGTGTGCGCAGCGTAGAGACGTTGATTCGCTGGCACCATCCCACCAAGGGGCTAGTCTCGCCTGCGCTGTTCATGCCCATCGCCGAGCAAACCGGGCAGATCATCGCCATCGGCCGTTGGGTGTTAGAGCGTGCCTGTCACGATATTGCCCAGCTGAATGCCACGCGAGAAACGCCGCTGGCCGTGGCGGTGAATATCTCCCCCATGCAGTTTCGCCGCAGCGGCTTTATGGATGAGATCAAAGCCGCCCTGGCTAACAGCGGTCTGCCGCCCGCCTTGCTGGAGCTGGAAGTGACCGAGGGGACGCTGATGTCGAATACCGAACAGGCGGTGGCGCTGTTGAACGATGTCCGCGACTTGGGCATCAGCGTGGCGTTGGATGACTTTGGAACGGGCTTCTCCAGTTTGAGCTACCTGCGTGATTTGCCGATCAGCAAGGTCAAGCTCGACCGGCTGTTCGTCAGTGGGATTGCCCAAAATGCTAAGAATGCCGCGATCGTTCAGGGGGTGATCACCATGGCGCACCACTTGGAACTGGCCGTGGTCGCCGAAGGCATCGAAACCAAAGAGGAGCAGCGCGACCTTCAGCAGCGCCAGTGCAACTTGCTGCAAGGGTACTATTTCTCCAAGCCGGTGCCGTTTGATGTATTGACCCAGCTACCGCCGGTGCTCAACCCGCCCTCACAACCCTAACGATCGCGCCAGTGCGCTGCTAAATGATATCGGCAGCGCGATATGACCTCCTAATAACAGTAATGAGAGCCCGCGTTTGCGACAGGCTCCAAGACAGGAAATACGCCAGTGTCACTGCGCCGCTTAACTACTCGCTTGCTGTTGGCCGTGAGCGTTCCGCTTATTTTAGTAACGGCCATGCTGTTGCCCGTGCTCCATGTGCACATGGAGACACGTGTCGAGAGCCTTCATACCGAGGCGCGAGCCGTGTTGAAGGCAGGCCAGGAAGCGTTGACGCGCGACATCAATGAAAGTCTGAACTCCGTGCTGGCCATTGCGGAAATGCCCGCGCTGCGGCACTACCTTGCCACACACAATGCGCCGCCACTGCTCGAGCCGGGCTATCCGCCAGGTGATCTGACCCAGCTCTCCCGTTTTCTGGATACCATCATCAGCCACCACCCGCGCTATACCAAACTGGTGCTGATCGACAATCAGGGCCATGAGGTGTTGCGCGCGCCACAGAGCGTGGCGCCTGGCGCCCATGTCAGCGGCCGCCGTCACCAGGAGATGGATTACTTTCAAGAAGCCAGCCAACTGCTGCCTAGAGATCTGTATCTCACCCCTCTCGGGCGAGACCTTCACTACGAACTGCTCGATGGCGAGATCATCCCCGTCGTGAACGTCTCGACCCCGGTGTTTGACGCGGCTGGGCGCCGTCAAGGAGTGGTGCTGCTCAGTCTCAACTGGCGGTATCTCACCAGCGGCCTGCAGCAGGCGATGCGGCTGGGGCACGAAGGTCATAGTCTGCTGGTGAATGCCCAGGGACAGTGGCTATTGAACAAAGCAGCGCTGCCCCAGGGAACGGCGCACTTTGGCGAGACGCTGGCGACATTGGCGCCCGACTACTGGCAGGCGATGGCACAACGCAGCGAAGGGTTCGTCAATGCGGATCGACAACTGCTCTATTTTCAGACAGAAGATATTCGCACCCAGCGCTATCGTAGCTTGGCAGGCAATATCTATAGCGAGCATGCGTACTACCCCTGGAAACTGGGGGTGCTGCTGCCCACCCCCTCTTGGACGTCGCTGATCGACGAAGAGACGACCGTGCTGTGGTTCTTACTGTTGATCTACGCGGTGGCGGTGGCGTTTGGCATGCTGTGGGCCATCAGCAGCCAGCGGCAGCGAACGCTGCGCCGGGCGGCTCAGCGGCACGCCATTGAAGTGAGCGATTTGTACGAAAACGCCCCCTGCGGCTACCACTCGTTGGATGATGCTGGGCGCGTGGTCAAGATGAATCGCACCGAGCTGGCCTGGCTAGGTTACTCGGCCGATGAAGTCCTCCAGCGCATGGCGTATCGTGAGCTCATCACACCCGAGACACGACCGGCATTCGATAAAGCGTTTCAAGACGTGCTGGAGCACCAGTCCGGTAGTGCAGAGTGCAGCCTGCTGACCCGCAGCGGTGAACAGCGCCATGTGATGATTCAAGCCTCTGCCTATCGTCGTGGTGGGCGGTTCGTGCACTCCCGGGCGACCGTGTTCGATCTGACCGAGCGTAAAAAGCTGGAAGAGAAGCTGCGCGAACAGGCCATGACCGACCCGCTCACCGGGGTGTTCAACCGTCGCTATCTTCAGGCCCAGGCAGCCATTGAGATCGCCCGTTCGCGTCGCCAGGACTATGCCATTGCGCTAGTGACGATTGATCTCGACCATTTCAAGCACATCAACGATGAGTATGGGCACGATGCCGGTGACGACGTACTGCAGGCGTTTACCCGCATCGTTTCCCGGTTACTGCGTCAAGAGGATCTGCTGTGCCGCGTGGGGGGCGAGGAGTTTGCCATCTTGCTGCCCACGACGCCGCTCTCTCAGGCCGTACAGGTGGCGGAACGTATTCGGCACACCGTGCAAACCACGCCCTTCTCCGTGCATGAAGGAGCGCTCGAGCGAACGCTATGGCTCACCGCCTCGCTAGGAGTAACGTCGGTATCGGTCGAGGAAACCTCGCTCAAAGCCGCGCTAAAGCGTGCCGATGTGGGGCTTTACCGAGCCAAAGAGTCGGGGCGCAACCGGGTCGAGGTCAACGATGACTGAGCGCGAGCGTTGAAAGTAGGCTGGCGTGCGAATAGTTCCCTGATGAAATAAAGCCTACACCGTCTTATGTTCCACTAAACTGCTCTTAACTTAAGTCTAAATCTCGGCGTGTCTTCGCTCATGCTTTAAACTATAAGCGTATTTAAGGGCTGATCAGTCAGCCGTGTTTTTAACGTCGACTCAGGGTTTTTATGTAGAGAATGACCTGATCCAATGTCGATAACGGTTAACCCAGCCAACGTACGCTCATGAACAATAAAAGCGGGCCAAGATATTCACTTTAGCAAGTACAGGGAGCGTTCTAACCGGCAGGGCGCGCCGCAAGATAGTCAGGTTTTGGGAGAAGTGCGCAATGAGTTCGCACAGCAGTGCTGGGGCAACGATTAGGGTCGTCGTCGTCAATGAAAGCGGCTTTATACGAGAAGGGCTGTGCCGTGTCCTCGAGCGTTTCCCACAGGTCGATGTCGTGGCCAGCGTGCCCTGCCCGCATCTGTTGGATGCCATTACGGCGGCGTTACCGGTCGATGTGGCCCTGATCGATGCCCAGTTTCCCAGTCAAACCAGCGTCGAGGTCATCAAGCGGCTGCGTAACGTTGGTTTGGATACGCGGGTGGTGATCATTTCCGTCAACCCAAGCGTTGACGAGGTCAAGCGCGTCTTTCAGTCAGGGGCTCACGGTTTTTTGCTGCGGGAGGCGGGCGTTGACGAGCTGGAAGTCGCCCTTCACGCTGCGGCTAAGGGGGAGATGTTTTTGTGTCCTACCATTTTGAAGCGGCTGTTTGGTCGCCCAGATGTCGGTACGCTGTTGCATAGAACCAGCGCATCGGCAAACGCTCCACAAACCCTTGATGCATTACACGACATGCTTGAAAAAGCGCTGCGCCTGGGCATCCTGGAATCGGAACGATAATCAGGGTTTTTGCTTATACTGCTTTGCAGGTCAGTGAGTTAACGTGCGGGTCAAATAAGCTTAGTTAGTTGCTTGTGGCGGGTTTTCCTTACGTTTGTGTGACGAGGTGTGCCGACGTTCGACCGGTACCAAGATAACAATGGACCCGTGCTTGCGAGGGGGTTCTACAGCAGGTTTTTACCTTGTCAAGGTTTTGGCATATTCCATGAAACGTTCAGATAATACGACTCGGATATTACTGGCCGATGAGCATCGGCTTGTGCGTTCCGCGATCAGTTCCTTGATTGAAACCTTCGACAAGATGACCGTGGTGGCAGAGGTCGGGTCTGAGCAACAATTGATAAGCGAAGTCGCCAACCAAGACATGGACGTGGCGCTCATCGACGCAGCCGTTGTGTCCTTGAAAGGGGTTGAACTGCTGGCACAGCTCACATCGCTGTGTCCCACGCTGCGCATCGTCATTCTCTCCAGCTACTCCAGCGATAGCTACATACACCGTCTTTTCGAAGCGGGCATATGCGGCCTCCTGCATAAGAACGCCGACGTGGCGGCGTTAGAGGCCGCCATTCAAAAGGCTGCCCGGGGCGAGCAGTTCATGCTGACGGCCATGGAGCCTGAGCATTTCGTTAGTGTGGCGTCATGGCTGGGCGTGAAGGCGCCCCATGACAATCCGCTCACCGCGCGCCAGTGTGAGGTGCTGCAGCTGGTGGCCCAAGGGTTTCGCAGCAAAGCGATTGCCGACCAGCTCAATGTCAGCATTAAAACCATCGAAACACATCGCGCCGACATCATGCGTCGCCTGGGCGTCCGTCACACGGCGGGCCTAGTGCACGAAGCCATTCGTTTGGGATTACTGGCGTCTCCTCACGATACCGGTGAGTCCGTCTAGGCGCGGGCAGTCACGTTTTCATGTAGGCCCTGCAGAAACGCCTGATGCCTGCTATGGTCAACGGCTGTTCCCTGCTGCCGAGTCCTCCCCATGAGTCACTCTTCTCGTCCGCGTGTTCTTCTTCGGCTGCTGCATTTTCTTCGCCCCTATCGCCTGCGCGTAGCGCTGGCGGGGGGCGCGCTATTGGTCGCGTCTGGTAGCGTGCTGTTGCTGGGCCATGGCCTGAGACGCGTCATCGATCAAGGCTTTCTCGCGGCCGATGCCCATGCGCTTGCCACGACGTTGGGGGTCCTGCTTGGCATCGTGGCGCTATTGGCGGCCGCCTCGGCGCTGCGTTACTACCAAGTCACTTGGATTGGGGAGCGATTAGCGGCGGATCTACGCCAGCGGGTGTTCGAGCATCTGCTCTCATTGGAGCCCAGCTTTTTCGAAAGCGCGAGCGACGGCCGTGCCGCCGGAGAGATCGCCTCGCGCCTGACGGCGGATACCAGTGTGCTGCAGAGCCTGTTTGGTTCATCGATCTCCTTGGCGTTGCGCAATGGCGTCATGCTGGTTGGCGCCGTGGTACTCATGTTGCTGACCCAGCCCTGGCTTTCTACGCTGGTGCTGGTGGGCATTCCCGCGACGCTGCTGCCCATCGTGTGGTATGGGCGGCGGGTGCGACGGCTCTCGCGCACCAGCCAGAACCACGTGGCGGAAGTAGGCCGCTACGCCGAAGAGGCGCTCAGCGGCTTGCCGACCGTGCAAGCGTTCACTCAGGAAGCCGGTGAGCGCCACCGCTACGGCCAGCGGGTCGAACAGGCGTTTGGCAGCGCCGTGGCGCGTACCCGCCAGCGGGCATGGCTGACCGGTGTGGCCATGCTGGTGGTATTCAGTGCTGTGGGGGTGATGCTGTGGCAGGGCGGTCTTGCGGTGCTGGAAGGCAGTATGAGCCCCGGTGAACTCTCCGCGTTCATCTTCTACGCCGTGCTAGCCGCTGGCGCGGTTGCGACGCTGGCCGAAGTGGCGGGCGATGTGCAGCGCGCCGCTGGCGCTGCCGAGCGTCTGCTGGAGCTGCTCGAGACGCCACCTACCATTCAGTCACCGGCGCAGCCGGTCACGCTGGCTCAGCCACTTCGAGGAGCGCTGACGCTTGCGCAGGTGCGCTTCACGTATCCTGGACGCTCTACGCCCGCGCTGGACGCGATCGATCTTCATATTCGACCTGGTGAGCGGGTCGCGGTGGTGGGCCCCTCCGGTGCGGGTAAAAGCACGTTGCTGGCACTGCTACTGCGTTTTTACGATCCTGATCAGGGGCACGTCATGCTGGATGGCGTGGATATTCGCACCTTGGCGCTGTCCGAGCTACGCGGTGCGCTGGGCTTGGTCGCTCAGTCGCCGGTACTGTTCAGTGGCACCGTGGCGGAGAACCTGCGCTACGGCTGCCCAGAAGCCACTGAAGCGCAGCTTCGCCTTGCCGCCCAAGACGCCAACGCGCTCGCGTTCATTGAGGCGCTGCCGCAAGGGTTCGATACGCCGCTGGGGCCGGGCGGGGTGCAGCTCTCGGGCGGTCAGCGTCAGCGGTTGGCTATTGCCCGTGCGCTGCTGAAAAACCCAGCGGTGCTGCTGTTGGATGAAGCCACCAGCGCGCTGGATGCAGAGAGCGAGCGATTGGTGCAGCGCGCGTTAGACCGGCTGATGCAGGGGCGAACCAGCATCGTGATTGCGCACCGTTTGGCAACGGTGGTGCATGCAGACCGTTTACTGGTCGTTCAAGAGGGGCGGCTGGTGGCGTCCGGCACGCACGCCTCGCTGATGGAGCGCAGTGATCTCTATCGTCACCTCGCGGCGCTGCAGTTCGGACAACACGCATGAGCGACACGCCACTGGCCACCATGACAGGCCAGCGGCCACGCACGGTACCTGATAGGGCAGTTGGATAGGGTAAGGAGAGGCGAGAAAATGCCATCAAGATATCGTCAACGAGGTGTTTGGCTGGGGCTGTGCTTAGGCCTACTGGGGTTGCTCGTCATTGGCAGTATGTGGACAAGCGGCGCGGCGGCGCTGCCGCATGTGCTGGCAGCGCTGACCGTTTTGATTCCGCTCACCCTGTTTGGCGTCGTGCTGAAAAGTCCTTGGCCGGCCGTCGGGGCACTGGCGCTGCTACTGGTCATTGACCTGACCCTACGCTGAGCGCTTCCGCAAGGTGAGCGGCGAAACGCCTACGCCTTTTTGGAGGCCGCGAGGGTGTAAAGGAACTCCAATCCCAGCGTGGCTGCCGCCAGCGAAGTAATATCGCCGTGGTCGTAGGCCGGGTTCACCTCCACCAAGTCCATGCCGACCAGCTCCATACCGACCATGCCGCGCATCACTTTCAGCATCAGGTCGGTGGACATGCCGCCGCATACCGGCGTGCCGGTGCCCGGTGCGAAGGCGGGGTCCAGGCCATCAATATCCAGCGTGACATACGCCGGGTGGTGACCCACTCGCGCACGAATCCGCTCCAGCACCGCCGCCGGGCCGTGGTCGTTCACCCAATCGGCATCCAGTACTTCGTAAGGATGGTTGCTCCGGTCATAGCTAGTGCGAATACCGATTTGCAGCGAGTGCTCCGGCACGACCAAGCCTTCCTGTAAGGCATGGTGGAAAATGGTGCCGTGGTCAAAGCGCGTGCCTTGCTCATAGGTATCGGTATGGGCATCGAAATGAATCAGTGCCAGCGGGCCGTGCTCACGGGCGTGAGCGCGCAGCAGCGGCAGGCTGATGTAGTGGTCACCGCCCAGCGTCAGCATTTTCTTACCCGCTTTCAGCCAGCGCATGGCGTGGGTTTCCAGGTTATCCACCAGGCTCTCCGGCTCGCCGTAGGCGTAATCCAGGTTGCCGGCATCGCACACCTGCAGGCGATCTTCCAGAGCAAAATCCCACGGCCAGCGCTTGCCTTCCCAAATCAGGTTGGCGGTGCTTTGGCGAATCGCGTTCGGCCCCATCCGCGTGCCAGAACGGCCAGAGCACGCCAGGTCGAACGGCACGCCGCTGACCACGACGTCGGCATCGGTGGCGTTGGGATCGGTGGCTTTGGGCACGCCCATAAACGTGGAGATAACGTCACCAAACAGGCTGGGCATGATCTGTGATGGGGTCACCTAGCGTGTGCTCCTATGGTTGACCGGCAAACGGGCGTTGAGTGGAAAGCGAGCGGATGGCTCGACGCAGCGCGACGATAAGGAATTTTTCGCGATGAATGAAATGAATGTTTAGAATGAAATCATTCATTGTATAAATAGTGAGGCGCTATGCGGTCGCTCCGCCACTTTGATCTGAATTTGCTGCTGGTCTTCGAGATGCTCATGCGTGAGCGACACGTCACTCGCGCTGCCGAAAAGCTTCACTTGAGCCAGCCAGCGCTCAGTCATTCGCTCAAACGCCTGCGTGACGCGCTAGACGACCCGCTATTGGTACGCACCGAGCAGGGCCTGCAGCCCACGCCCCGCGCCATGGCGCTGCTCCCCGTGGTGCAACAGGCATTGACGTCGTTACAGGCGGGGTTGGCACCGCCAGCCACCTTTGCCCCCGCGACCAGCACTCGGCACTTTACCCTGGCGACCACCGACTACTTCGAAGAGGTCATGTACCCGGCGTTTCTGAGCCAACTGTTGAGCTATGCCCCCGGGATTAGTTTTTCCATCGAGCTGATTACTCCCGACGTCCTCAGCGACGCGCTAGAACAGCGCCAAGTAGACATGGTGGTAGGGCTGGATCGCCAGTCATCGCTCCCTAGCGGCGTGGTGCAAACGCCCTGGATGCACGAAGAGCTGGTGTGTTTGGCGGCCCAGCACAATCCGCACGTGGGGGAAGCGCTGGAACTCGAGGCATTTGCCCGCCAGCTCCACGTAGAACTCGCCGATATCAGTGGTCTGCTGCCCAGCCGTATCGAGAGCTGTCTCGCCCAGCACGGATTGAGCCGCCGGGTGATCTCGAAAAACCTCAACTACATCGCCGCCGCACGGGTCGTGGCGCTGACCGACGCGATCATTACCTTGCCTCGCCAAATGGCCGATCGCTTCGTTGCCATGCTGCCCGTACGCATGGTGGCCCCACCGGACGAACTTCCCGAATTGACCATGACGCTGATCCAGCACAGCCTCTACGCCAATGCGCCTGCCAACGTATGGCTGTACGAAGAACTCACCGCCTTTGCCAACACCGTGCGCCGTTAAAGCACTCCCTTTTCCAGATCAACGTGTTGTAGATAAACAACGCAGTTGAAGCAAAGGTTGAATGGTCACTGGCAGGCTCGGCGTTAGATCCTAAACTGCTAGCTGGCGCGTTGTTTGGCGCCGCAGTGAATGAACAGCGCTCAACGACGCTAGCGATGACACGCTGGCGGTGAGGGTGCGGCGCTGTTGGCGGGACAAACCAAGGGAGAAAGCGTGTGAAAATAGGCGCACCAAAAGAGAGTGCCCGGGGAGAAGCGCGGGTCGCGCTGACCCCCGAGAGCGCAAAGCATCTTCAAAAGCTGGGCCATGAGTGCCTCATCGAAACGGGGGCGGGCTTGGCCGCCGGGTTCAATGACGACACCTATCGCGATGCTGGCGTCACCGTGATCGAGAGCGCCGACGCGCTGTGGCGCGACGCTGAGGTGGTCATCAAAGTTCGCGAGCCCTCTGATGAAGAGGCCAAGCGGCTGCGCGAAGGCCAAACGCTGATTGCCTTCTTCTGGCCAGCCCAAAACGAAGCGCTGCTGGAAACCTGCAAAGCCCAGGGTGCCACCGTCATCGCGATGGACATGGTGCCGCGTATTTCTCGGGCGCAGAAGATGGATGCGCTTTCCTCCATGGCCAACATTGCGGGCTACCGCGCAGTGATCGAGGCGGGCAATAACTTCGGCCGTTTCTTTACCGGCCAAGTGACCGCCGCAGGCAAAGTACCGCCTGCCAAGGTATTGGTGATCGGTGCTGGGGTGGCAGGTTTGGCGGCGATTGGCACTGCGACGAGCCTAGGCGCCGTAGTGCGCGCTTTTGACGTGCGCCCTGAGGTTTCCGAGCAGATCGAATCCATGGGCGCCGAGTTCCTGTTCCTCGATTTCGAGGATAGCCAGGACGGCTCCGAGAGCGGTGGCTACGCGGCCCCTTCGAGCCCTGAGTTCCGCGAAAAGCAGCTCGCGTGCTTCCGTGAACAGGCTCCGGACGTGGATATCGTGATTACCACGGCACTGATTCCCGGCAAGCCCGCGCCCAAGCTCTGGCTGGAAGACATGGTCGCCGCCATGAAACCCGGTTCGGTGATCGTGGATTTGGCCGCCGAGAAGGGCGGTAACTGCGACCTGACGCAGCCCGACGAGCGCGTGGTGAGCGATAACGGCGTGGTGGTGATTGGCTACACCGACTTCCCCTCGCGCATGGCGACACAGGCCTCACTGCTTTACGCCACCAATATTCGCCACATGCTCACCGACCTTACCCCGGAGAAAGACGGCGTGATCCATCACAACATGGATGACGATGTGATTCGCGGCGCGACGGTGACGCACCAAGGGGAAGTCACCTTCCCACCGCCGCCGCCGAAGGTGAAAGCCATTGGCGCGGCCAAGCCGAAGAAAAAAGAGAAAGAGCCCACGCCCGAAGAGAAGAAAGCCGCCGAACTGGCCACCTTCAAGGCGCAAACCAAGCGCCAGGTCACCATGCTGGCCGTAGGGGGCGCGCTCATGCTGTTGTTGGGACTTGTGGCGCCTGCTTCGTTCATGCAGCACTTTATCGTCTTCGTATTGGCCTGCTTCATTGGCTTCCAGGTGATTTGGAAAGTGAGCCATTCACTGCACACCCCGCTGATGGCGGTAACCAACGCCATTTCCGGCATCATTATTCTGGGAGCGATACTACAAATTGGCTCGGGCAGCGCGGTGGTGAGCGTGCTGGCGGGTATTTCCGTACTGATCGCGTCTATCAATATCGTGGGTGGCTTCCTGGTGACACGCCGGATGCTGGCCATGTTCCAAAAATCCTAAGCGGCGGAGAGACGATATGTTAGAGCAAGGATTCGTATCTGCCGCGGCGATTGCGGCAAGCGTGCTGTTTATTCTGTCGCTGGGCGGGCTGAGTAATCAGGAAAAGGCCAAGCGAGCCGTGTGGTACGGCATCGTCGGGATGGCGTTGGCGGTGTTTTTCACCTCCTTCGGCCCCGGTATTGGCGCCTACTGGTGGCTGATTCCCATGATGCTGATTGGCGCGGCCATCGGGGCTTACGTGGCGGGCAAGGTCGAAATGACCGAAATGCCTCAGCTCGTGGCCGCGCTGCACAGCTTCGTGGGCTTGGCAGCGGTCTTCGTTGCCTGGAGCGCGGACCTAGAGCGTCGCCGGGTGATGGCAGCTCGTGCCGCTGAGGCATCGCTGGACCAGTTCTCCGCCTTTGCGGCGCTGGTGGCGACCAAAGCCCCCGATGAGCTGATGTTCCTGCAAATCGAGGTGGTGCTAGGCATCTTTATCGGCGCGGTGACGTTCACCGGCTCGGTGATAGCCTTCGGCAAGCTCGCTGGCAAAGTGGATGGCAAGCCAAAGCAGTTGCCTGGCGGCCACATGCTGAATGCCGGTGCGGCGGTGCTTTCGCTGCTGCTGGCGATTATGTACCTCAACGGCGCAGGCTTCTGGACGCTGCTGGTGATTGCGGCGCTGGCGTTCTTTATCGGTTACCACCTGATCATGGGCATCGGCGGGGCGGACATGCCGGTAGTGGTCTCGATGCTGAACAGCTACTCCGGCTGGGCGGCGGCGGCGATTGGTTTCACGCTCTCCAACGACCTACTGATCGTGACCGGGGCGCTGGTGGGCTCCTCCGGGGCGATTCTCTCTTACATCATGTGTAAGGCGATGAACCGCAACTTCGTCAGCGTGATTTTGGGAGGCTTTGGAGGCTCCCAAGGGCCTGCTGCCGAGATCGAAGGCGAGCAGGTGTCCATCGATGCCAACGGCGTTGCCACGGCGCTCAACGATGCCGACAGCATCATCATCGTGCCGGGTTACGGCATGGCGGTGGCGCAAGCCCAAACGGCGGTGAGCGATTTAGTCCGCAAGCTGCGCGCCGCTGGCAAAACCGTACGCTTCGGCATTCACCCGGTGGCCGGGCGCTTGCCAGGGCATATGAACGTGCTGCTGGCGGAAGCCAAGGTGCCCTACGATATCGTGCTGGAGATGGATGAAATCAACGACGACTTCGCCACGACCGACGTGGTTATCGTTATTGGTTCCAACGACATCGTGAACCCAGCCGCCGAAGAGGACCCCAACAGCCCCATTGCGGGGATGCCGGTGCTCAAAGTGTGGGAAGCAAAGCAGGTGTTCGTCAGCAAGCGTGGTCAGGGCACCGGCTACTCGGGTATCGAGAATCCGCTGTTCTTCAAAGAGAACACGCGCATGTTCTACGGCGATGCCCGCGATAGTCTGAATGCGCTGCTACCGCTGGTGGAGTAAGTCCGTGTCGCAGTAGACTGCTAAGGAACGGGACGCATGGCACCCCGTTCCTTACGATTGGGAATAGCTATTAGCGTGTTGGTTAAATGCAAATTGTGACTATTGCGAAGGTGCTTTAAAACTGTGACACGTGAATAACGCATTCCTGCGCTAGCGACGGTGGGCGTCGATACCTCATCTAGCGTGAAGATGCACAGCATTTGTTCCCTTGGTATCACCAAGGCTAAGAGCAATAAGGGAGAGAGCTATGAGCGGTAAATGTCCTGTCATGCATGGTGGTAACACCTCGACCGGTACGTCCAACAAGGATTGGTGGCCGGAAGGGTTGAACCTGGATATTTTGCATCAGCAAGATCGCAAATCAGACCCGATGGACCCGGATTTCAACTACCGTGATGAAGTCCGTAAGCTCGATTTCGACGCGCTGAAAAAAGACGTTCACGCGCTGATGACCGATAGCCAAGAGTGGTGGCCCGCTGACTGGGGGCACTATGGCGGTTTGATGATCCGTATGGCTTGGCACTCCGCAGGCACCTACCGTATTGCTGACGGCCGTGGGGGTGGTGGTACCGGTGCGCAGCGCTTTGCACCGCTCAACTCCTGGCCGGACAACGTCAGCCTGGATAAAGCACGTCGCTTGCTGTGGCCGATCAAGAAGAAGTACGGCAACAAAATCAGCTGGGCTGATCTGATGATTTTGGCCGGTACCGTGGCGTATGAGTCCATGGGCCTGCCCTCTTACGGCTTCTCCTTCGGTCGCGCCGATATTTGGGAGCCCGAGAAAGACATTTACTGGGGCAACGAAAAAGAGTGGCTCGCGCCCTCTGACGAGCGCTACGACGACGTCAACAAACCCGAAACCATGGAAAACCCGCTGGCCGCCGTCCAGATGGGGCTCATCTATGTAAACCCGGAAGGCGTCAACGGTCAGCCGGACCCGCTGAAAACCGCCCAGCAGGTGCGTGAAACCTTCGCCCGTATGGCGATGAACGACGAAGAGACGGCGGCTCTGACCGCTGGTGGCCACACCGTCGGTAAGTGTCACGGTAACGGTGATGCCTCTGCGTTGGCCGCTGAGCCAGAAGCCTCTGACGTTGAAAACCAGGGCTTTGGCTGGGGCAACCCCAACATGCAGGGCAAGGCGAGTAACGCCGTGACCTCGGGCATCGAAGGGGCGTGGACCACCAACCCTACGAAGTTCGACATGGGCTACTTCGATCTGCTGTTCGGCTACGAGTGGGAACTGAGAAAGAGTCCTGCCGGTGCCCATCAGTGGGAGCCGATCAACATTAAGGAAGAAGACAAGCCGGTTGACGCCAGCGACCCCTCGATTCGCCACAACCCGATCATGACTGATGCGGATATGGCGATGAAGATGGATCCGACCTATCGCGCCATCTGCGAAAAATTCATGGCCGATCCGGAGTACTTCAAGAAGACTTTCGCGAAGGCGTGGTTCAAGCTGACGCACCGTGACCTGGGTCCGAAAGCACGTTACATCGGCCCGGAAGTACCGGCAGAAGACCTGATTTGGCAAGACCCGATTCCGGCAGGTAACACCGACTACTGCGAAGAAGTGGTCAAGCAGAAAATCGCGGAAAGCGGTCTGAGCATCAGCGACATGGTCGCCACCGCTTGGGACAGCGCCCGTACCTATCGTGGCTCCGACATGCGCGGTGGTGCCAACGGTGCCCGTATCCGTCTGGCTCCGCAGAATACATGGCAGGGCAACGAGCCGGAGCGTTTGGCGAAAGTGCTGAGCGTCTATGAGCAGATCTCGGCAGACACCGGCGCTAGCGTGGCCGACGTGATCGTACTGGCCGGTAGCGTCGGTATCGAGAAAGCCGCGAAAGCAGCAGGTTACGAAGTACGCGTGCCCTTCCTGAAAGGCCGTGGCGATGCGACCGCCGAGATGACCGACGCGGACTCCTTCGCACCGCTGGAGCCGCTGGCCGATGGCTTCCGTAACTGGCAGAAGAAAGAGTACGTGGTGAAGCCGGAAGAGATGCTGCTGGATCGTGCGCAGCTGATGGGCTTAACCGGCCCGGAAATGACCGTGCTGCTGGGCGGTATGCGCGTATTGGGCACCAACTACGGTGGCACCAAACACGGCGTTTTCACCGACCGCGAAGGCCAGTTGACCAACGATTTCTTCGTGAATCTGACCGATATGGGGAACACTTGGAAGCCGGTAGGTAGCAACGCCTACGAGATCCGTGATCGCAAGACCGGTGCCGTGAAGTGGACCGCCTCGCGGGTGGATCTGGTGTTTGGTTCCAACTCGCTGCTGCGCTCATACGCAGAAGTGTATGCCCAGGACGATAACGGTGAGAAGTTCGTTAAAGACTTCGTCGCCGCCTGGACCAAAGTGATGAACGCCGACCGTTTCGACGTCGCGTCGTAAGCCAACAACGGTTCTTCGTACTATCCAAGGCACCCCTAGCGGGTGCCTTTTTTTGTATGCGTGTCTGGGCACCGCTGGTTCGTCAGCTTTGCTACAGTAGCGTGTGCTTTCCCTCCCATGTAACAACACGAGATCGACGATGACACGCAGTAAATGGATATGGCTCGTATGGGCCGTTGTCTTGTTGAGCTATTTAGTGCCTTACACGCTGTTGAGCGACGTGTCGCGGTGGTACGGCAGCTTTTTGTTCTGGACCGTGGCCGGACTGGTCATCATTGCGCTGAACGTGTTCATCACCTCAGATTTTAAGGAACATGGCGATGACTGAGTCGCTCATTGGGTGGTCTATCGCTATCTATGTGGTCGTCGCGATTGGCATCGCTATGTTGTCGCGCCAACGCTCGGCGAAAGGCGGCTCAGACAGCATGTCGGGGTACTTTTTGGGTAACCGCCAAATGAACGGCTTGGTCTCGGCGCTGAGCTACAGTGCCACGACGTATAGCGCCTTTATGATGGTGGGCTTGGCAGGCCTGACCTATGCGGGCGGCGTGGGCGCCTTCGGTTTTGAAATCATCTATTTTGCCGGTGTCTCGCTGGTGGCGGTTTTCGGCCCTAAATTCTGGGCAGTTGGCAAAAAGTTTGGCTACGTGACGCCCAGCGAGATGCTGGGCCACCGCTACCATAGCAAGCCGGTGGCCATGGCCGTGTCGATAGCGAGCTGTATCTTCCTGATTCCTTATTCTGCCGTCCAGCTCGCCGGGGTGGGTTATCTGCTTCAGGGGATGACGGATGGCACCATCACGTTTACCACTGGGGTCGTGCTGGCTACGGTGATCGCCATTTTCTTCTCCTATATCGCGGGGATTCGTTCGGTCATGTGGACCGACTCGCTCCAGGCCATCATGATGATCGTGGCGTCCACGTTGGTCGCGCTCTTGGTGATCCAACACCTGGGCGGTTTTAGCGTACTCTTCGATACGTTGGCAACGGAGCACCCTCAGTCCCTGACGGTACCCGGCCCAGGGCTATTCAGCTTTGTGACCTTCCTAGGGCTCACCATTCCCTGGTTCTTCTTTAGCCTGTCGAATCCGCAGGTCAGTCAGCGTCTTTTCATGCCCTCGTCGCTGCGCTCAATGCGCCACATGCTGATTGGCTTTTTGGTGTTCGGGTTTATTTACACTCTGGTCTCCGTGCTGTGGGGGTTCTCGGCGTTGGCCGCTTTCCCTAGCCTAGAGCGCGCCGATTTAGCCACGCCCACGCTACTGGCCTCAGAGTTCGTGCCGCCCGTATTAGGTGTAATAGTGATGATCGGCATCATGGCGGCGGCCGTTTCCACCATCGACTCGATCATGCTGACCCTGGCGTCCATGGTCTCCCGCGACGTCTATGCCAACCTCAAGCCGAACGTCAGTGAAAAGCGTCAACTGCTGGTGGGTAAGTGTGTGGTGCCAGTGATTGCACTGATGGCGCTGGCGTTCGCCGAGCTGCAGCTTGACCTGATTGCGGTGCTGTCGGTGGCCGCCTCATCGGGCTTGGTGGCCATGGTGCCTGCGCTGATCGGTGCTTTCTATTGGAAGCGCGGCACGGCTGCCGGTGCACTGACCAGCGTGGTGGGTACCAGCGCCTTTGTGCTGCTGATGTATGCCACCGGTAACTCGTTGCTGGGCCTGCCTGCTGGTGTATGGGGAATTGTGGTCGCGAGTGTGCTGTTTGTTGGCGTTAGTCTTGTGACCAAGCCTCATCAAGCCGCTACCGATGCCTTCTTTACAGCCATCGCGGAAGAGTTGGGTAAACAGCACCGCCCCGCCAGTGACCCAGCGGCCAAGCAAGCGGCTCATTAGGCACCCTAGCGATAAAAGCCCCTACTTAGGGGCTTTTTAGCCTTACTGCCACTTCAATAACTGCGCTCTGTAGGCCGCCTGCGCCTGCGTCGCACTGATGGGCTGCAAACGCACCGTGGTGCCCGGCAAGCACTGGGCGAGGCGGGCGCAGGCCATGGGCGTCAAAGCACCCAGGCGCGGGTAGCCGCCGATGGTTTGGCGGTCGTTCATCAGAATGATCGGCTGGCCATCGGGAGGAATCTGCACCGCCCCTAACGGAATCCCCTCAGAGACGATGCCGCCCAGGCGGCTGTTCAGCGCTTTGCCGGTGAGTCGAATGCCCATGCGGTCGGCGCGTTGGTCCACGGTCCAGGGCTGGTTGAAGGCATCGAACAGGCTGCGCCCGGCAAAGTGCGCGGCTTGGGAGCCCAGCACCATGTCCAGCACGGTTTCTTCTGAGTCGGGCAGGGGAAGCTGGGTGCCTTGAGGTAACTGTCGTGGCGTGGCGCTGCTGCCTTTCCAGGTGAGCTGATCGCCGGTTTTGAGCGGTTTGCCATCTTCGTGGAGGCCGCCGATGTGCTCCCTTGCCGTGCAGGCTTGGCTGCCCAGCACGGTTGGCGCATCCAACCCGCCAGGAAAGGCGAGGTACGCGCGCAGGCCCTTTTTCGGCTGGCGAAAGACCAGCGTTTGGCCCGCCTGCATCCTAAAGCTGTCGTTGGGCGCCAGCGGTTGGCCCTCCAGCGTGGTGGCAAGGTCGGCTCCGGTGAGGGCAAGGCGCACATCGCTATTGGCCACCAGGGTGAGGTTGCCGCCCATGACGATTTCCAGCGCGGCGCTCTCCAGCGGGTTGCCCAGCAGCCAGTTGGCCCAGCGGAAGGCGATCCAGTCGGCGGCACCGCCTTGAGTCACGCCTAAGTGGCCGACGCCGAAGCGGCCCGCGTCTTGGATCAGTGCCAGCGGTCCGGCTTGCTTGACGGTCAACATGGGTTGGCTCATGACCGCTCCTCCAGCGGGGTCGTATCGCCCCCGGCCGCTTCAAATTCTGATTGGGATATCGCCTTAAAGCGCACTTTATCACCCGGGCGCAGCAGCGGCTCGCCACGTTTGGCGTGCTCGAAAAGCGGCACGGCTGTTCTGCCAAGAATGTTCCAGCCACCCGGCGAAAGCAGGGGGTAAATCGCGGTTTGCCGGTCGGCAATGCCTACGCTTCCTGCCGCCACGCGGCGGCGGGGCGTTTTCAAACGCGGCGTGGCAATGGCTTCATCCACCAGGCCCATAAAGCCGTAGCCAGGGGCAAAGCCCAGTGCAAACACGCAGTAGTCGTGGCTGCAGTGGCGCTCAATCAGCGCCTCGACGCTGAGCCCAGCGCGCTGGGCAACGGTGGGTAGCTCCGGGCCAACGCGCTCGTCGTACCATACGGGGATTTCGTGGAGCTGGCCCTGTTGGGCATCGGCGGGCGTTAAATTGCGCAGCGCACTGCGCGCGAGCGTCGAGGCCTGGGCAAAGGTGAGCTTTTGGCAGTCGTAGTGCACCAGCAGGGTGGTGTACGACGGAATGAGATCAATCAGCGCGTGATCGAAGGCGCGCCGTAGCGCCTCGTCGGCGGCCATGATCCACGCCATATTGCTTTCATCAATGGCATCGAACAGACGCACCGTCAGGGCGTCCATCGCTGCCGTTTCTAAGCGCAGTTTCACGCGGACTCCAGCGCCGTAAAGGCCTCACGAATGGCACGCACGGCGGCCACGGATTCGGGGTTATCGCCATGCACGCAGAGCGTGTCGCAGGGCAGGTACAAGGCGCTGCCATCCCGGGCGGTGAGGGGTTCCCCTTTTGCAAGCGTGACGGCTTGGGCGACGATGGTGGCTTGGTCGTGGTGCACGGCCCCCGGCAGGCGGCGAGAGGCTAAGTGCCCAGTGGCCTCATACGCGCGGTCTGCGAAGGTTTCAAACCACAGCGTCACGCCCATTTTTGCCGCTAATTGACGATGCGGCTCTGGGTTGGCGGTGGCCATCACCATGAGCGGCAAGCGGGCATCGAACGCCTTCACGGCGCGCATGGCACCTTCCAGCAATGCCAGATTGGCAGCCATGTCGTTGTACATCGCCCCGTGGGGTTTGACGTAGCTCAGCGCGGTGCCTTCCGCTTGGCAAATGCCCGCTAGTGCGCCGATTTGGTAGAGCATCATGTCTTCCACTTCGGCAGGCGAGCAGGCCATGGAGCGGCGGCCAAAGCCCATTAAATCCGGGTAGCCAGGGTGCGCACCAATTTTTACGCCTTGCTGAACGGCAAGCTTTACTGTCTTGCGCATCACGTGGGGGTCGGATGCGTGGTAACCGCAGGCAATGTTGGCACAGTCAACGTAGGGCATGACATCGGCGTCCAAACCAATCGACCAGTTGCCGAAACTTTCGCCCATATCGCAGTTAAGCAGCGGAATCGCCATAACGTCTCCTGCAGGATTGCGTGTTGTTAGTAATTGATATCGCAATTAATCAGCTAAATGAGGAAACCATTTGCTAATCATGATGACTCGTTAGTCAGTATGTTTATGGTTGTGTTAACGCAAAAATAATATATGGAGCCTGTGTCTCAAGTGCCAATCGTTTTTAGCGATATTAAGTATCGGTGGTTCCTATCATGCTGTTATTTAGTAGAAAAATAGTTGACGCTAGGGCGTGATACGATTATCAACTAAAGAAAGCGACTCAAAAAAGATTACAAAAGAGACGCCCTGATCCGCCGTATGTCGCGCGTTTGCGACACTTATAACAATGGTTAGGGAAGGGTGATTTCCGAGGAGTACCACATGCGGTTGCCAGCCCCGCGACAGCTTGCCCGTGCCCAGCACGGCAGGTTGCACACACATTTGCATAGCGACGCTTCACCAGGGTTACCCGCGGTGGGCGGCGTGGTGAAAGCGCCTGATGCGGTGCCTTCCATGAATGCGCTTTTGATAGGCTGGTGAAGACGATGCTGGATTTTAAGGAACTCGACGCCTTCGTATGGGCCGTCAGGCTTGGCTCGTTTCGTAAAGCGGCGGTGCGCTTACACATCACGCAACCCTCCGTCTCCGAGCGTATCTCACGGCTAGAGAGCACGGTGGGCGAGCTGCTGTTAGAGCGCTCGGCGCGGCCTATTCAGCCCACGATGCGCGGTCGAGAGTTCTTTCTCCACGCCGAGCGTATGCTGGCTCAGCGCGATGAAGCCTTGAAGCTGTTCGACAGCGAAGAGGATTTCTCGGCACCGTTGCGGCTCGGCACGATCGAGACGATTGCCCATAGCTGGTTTCCTCGCTTCATGCAGCGCCTCACCGAGCGCTACCCCAAGCTGATCATCGAACTGACCGTCGACTACTCTCCCGCGCTTAACGAGCGGTTGATGAGCAACGAGCTGGATATTCTCTTGGCCATGAACGGCTACCTGCCCCCCGAGCAGATCGACCAAGAGACGCTAAGCCCCTACGAAATGGGCATGTTCGTCTCGCCACGCCATGCCCAAATGCTGAGCGCACGCCCCCACGCGTGGTGCACCACGCTGCCGTTCATCTCCTTTGGCAAGCTGGCGCGCCCTTACGAAGAGCTGGTGAGCTATCTCGCCGCGCAAGGGGTGCCGCAGCCGCGTATTCATAGCGTCAGTACGCTGATGACCATCGTGCGTTTGACCACCGAAGGCCTAGGGATTGGCGCGCTACCGGTCGCTACCGTGTTGGATGAGTGGCGGCGTGGCGAGCTCTACCGCTTGGCCCTCCCCGCGCCGTTACCCGCCATGCACTATGATGTGATTTGGCGTAGCGCCAATCATCCGCGCTTCTGCCGCGGCGTTGGGCGCTTAGCGCAGGAGTGCGCGCTGGCGTATGCCGCCGAAAAGCATACCGAGATCACGAACACGTGTTTTACCGGACGCTGGGTCACACCTAGCGCTCCTTCCTCCACCCCCGTGCAGCACCTCCATCAATATGAATAAGAGGACTTTTCCTATGCGTACCCGCTTGGCTACCCCCCTACTTCTTGCCACGGCTTGCAGCCTTGCCGCCGCCGCGACCGCTCAGGCCGCTGAATGGACCATGGCGACGCCCTACGGCGATGCCAGCTTCCATACCCAAAACACCAAGCAGTTCGCGGAAGACGTGGCAGAAGCCACGGATGGCGAGCTCACCATTACCGTCCATAGCGGCGGTTCGCTGGTGTCCCACGGGGAGATCAAACCGTCGGTGCGTCGCGGCACCATCGATGCCGGTGAAGTGTTCCTGTCGATCCTTTCCAACGACGACCCGATTTTCGAAGTCGATACGCTGCCCGGTGTGGCCGGTAGCTACGACGATGCTTACGCGCTGTGGGAAGCCACCAAGCCAATGATCACCGAGCTGTTCGCCTATGAAGGGCTGATTCCGCTCTACGCCGTCGCCTGGCCTGCGCAGGGTATTTATACCGCCGAGCCGCTGACGGATCCGGCCCAGTTCGAAGGGCTGCGCGTGCGTGCGCCGAACATCAACACCCAGCGCTTCGTCGATAACCTGGGCGGTAGCCCCACTGAAACCGAGGAGTCCGATATTCCCACTGCCTTCAGCACGGGCCGTGTGGACGCCATGATTACCTCCAGCTCTACCGGTAACTCGATGGCCGCGTGGGATTACGTGACCGATTACACCGATGCCAACCTGTGGCTGCCGAAGAACATCGTCTTCATCAGCCAGCGCAGCTTTGACCGCTTAGACGAAGCGACTCAAGACGCGCTGATGGAAGCAGCGGCGCGTGCCGAAGAGCGCGGTTGGCAGATGAGCCGTGAGAACAACGAGGAAAGCCTGGCGGCGCTACAAGAGAATGGCATTAGCGTATCGACGCCCAATGCTGACGTAGCGGCTGCACTGCAGGCGGCCGGTGACGAGCTATTCGCCGATTGGCAGTCTCGTGCAGACGATGAAGCCAAAGCGGCACTGGAAACCTACCGCTCGCAGCGTGGCAACTAAAGCTTCGTTGCTTCGGTAACGCCTGGGGCAGCTCGCGGGCTGCCCCTTCCCCTACGCGCTCTGTGAGACTGCGAACATGACGTTTAAATTCGACAAACTCTATCGCCTGGGTGCCTGGGGCGCAGCAGCGTGCATGGTGGCCATTTGTGCGCTGATCGCGCTCCAAGTCACTTTCCGTTTAGTGGATGCCCTACTGGTGCTGGTGGGCGTTAACCGACTCGGTATCAGTATTACGGGGGTGTCGGAAATGGCCTCCTATTTATTGGTGGGCGCCACGTTTCTGGGGCTGGCTTACACCTTTGTTCATCATGCCCATATCCGAGTGACCTTACTGATTTCACGCCTGCCGTCAGCCGTGCGCGTGTGGTTTGAGGTCTTCGGACTGTTGGTCGCGTTGGTCATCAGCGTTTTGCTGGCCTATGGCCTGATCGGTTTGGCGAGGGAAAGCCTGCAGTACAACGATGTGTCATCGGGCTTTATGTCGATTCCTCTATGGATTCCCCAGGTGGTGCTCGCCGTTGGGGTAGGGCTTTTGGCCTTGGCGCTATTAGAAGCGCTATGGATGGCTGGGCGCATTGCCATACGCGACCCGGCAAGCTTTCGGGAAGCCATGTCCATCGACGATAACGACGCGCATTAAGCAGCGACTCGGGAGAGACCCTCGTGCTACTACTAAGTTTAGCGACTATGTTGACCCTGGTGCTGCTATTGGGCAGCGGGGTGTGGATTGCCTTTGCCTTGATAGGCACCGCATGGATTGCGTTGCAGTTTTTCAGCCCGTTTGACCCCGGTCCCATTCTGGCCTCCGATTTTTGGGGGGCAAGCTATGGCTGGGATTTGACGGCACTGCCGATGTTTATCTGGATGGGCGAAATTCTGTTTCGCTCGGGGTTGGCGGACAACATGTTCCGTGGACTGTCCCCCTGGTTGAATCGCCTGCCGGGCCGTTTGCTGCATACCAATATCATTGGTAGCGGGATGTTTGCAGCGGTGTGCGGCTCATCGGCAGCAACGTGTGCCACGGTGGGCAAAATGACCCTGCCAGAGCTTGAGCGTCGTGGCTACGACAGCAATATGGCGATTGGCACGCTGGCCAGTGCGTCCACGCTGGGTCTGCTGATTCCCCCCTCGATCGTGCTGATCGTTTACGGTGTGGTCACGGAGCAGTCGATCTCGCGGCTCTTTATGGCGGGCATTGGTCCCGGCTTAATGATTTTGGCGCTGTTCATGGCGTATTTGGTGCTGTGGGCGCTGCTCAAAGGCAACCGCGAAGGCCTCACCGGTGCCGATGAATCCGATATGAGCTTCGCCGAAAAGCTGCGCAATACCTGGGCGCTGGTGCCTATTTTGCTGCTGATCGGCGGCATCATCGTCTCGATTTACGGCGGGCTGGCCTCGCCGACGGAAGCGGCTGCGGTGGGCGTGGTGCTGTCGATGATCATTGCCCGGTTCAACGGCCACTTCAATCGAGGGATTTTTACCGACTCGCTGTTTGCGGCGGTGCGTACGGCGTGCATGATCGCCTTCATCATTGCCGGTGCGTCGTTCCTCACTTCGGCCATGGGCTTTACTCAGGTTCCCATGAAGCTGGCGCAGGCGATTGGTGAGATGGGGCTCTCGCCTACGATGCTGCTCATTGCGCTGACGCTGCTGCTGCTCATCATGGGCTGCTTTTTGGACGGTATTTCGCTGATCCTGCTGGTGACGGCGATTATCATGCCGGTCATCAGCGCTGCGGGCTTCGATCTGATCTGGTTCGGCATTTACCTGGTGATCGTGGTCGAGATGTCGCAAATCACGCCGCCGGTTGGCTTTAACCTGTTCGTCATCCAAGGGTTGACCGGTAAGGATATTTTGACCATCACCAAAGCGACGCTGCCGTTCTTTTTGCTGATGCTGCTGGCCATTGCGCTCATGCATCTCTTCCCCAGCATCGCGCTCTACCTGCCCTATGCCATGACGAGCTGACGGCCAGGGTTAGTGACCATACACCGACACCCCGCCCCGGCCAGAGCGTTTGATGAAGTACATACTCTGGTCGGCGGCATCGATCAGTTCTCGCTCGTTGCCAAAGCCGCCGTCGGTCAGGCAAGCCACGCCAATCGACACGGAGACGTAAAGCGCCTCTTGCTCGATCCGTGCCATGGGGCGCTCCTGCAAGCGTCGAGTAATGCGTTCGGCAAAACGTCTCGCGCCCTCGGCATCCTCGTCCGGCAGAATCACCAGAAACTCTTCACCCCCGTAGCGGCCCGCCAGGTCGCCCACGCGAATCAGCGAGGCGAGCATTTTGCCAAAACGGGTGAGCACTTCATCGCCCGCCTGATGGCCGAAGCGATCGTTGAGCACTTTGAAGTGGTCCAGGTCGATGAACACCACTGACATGGTGCGTTTGGTCGATAGGCAGAGGTGAAAGCGCGCGCGTAGCTGCTCCTCCAGCCAAGCGCGATTGGCCAGTTGGGTCAGCGGGTCGATCCGGCTGCGCTGCTCTAGCATGGCGTAATCGTTGAGCAGCGTTTTGCGTGCTTTTTGCTGAGCGTCCAAGCGAGCGCTGAGCACCAAGGTGTGCTCAAAGAGCAGCTGCTGAGCCTCCTGCAGTAGCGCTACGCTGTCGACCGGGACGGGCTGACTCAGTCCGAGGGTGTCCATCAAGGGGGGAAGGGTTTGCTCCAGGTGTGCCAGCAGCCCCGACATGGCCCACTCGCTCGCAGGCGCTAACGCCTGGAGCTGGCGTATCACGCCTGCTAATGCTTGAGCGGGATTGGCCGATAACCAAGCATCGGCCACCGAGCCGGAGACCCGTAGGCAGAGCGCAGCGTTATCCTCGGTATCGAGCCCGTCGTGGCTACCGTGAATCGCTTGCACTAACGCGTCATGGGCGCCCCATTTTGCCAGCAACCAAGCGCCCACCAGAGCGTGGTCGCAGCCGAAATAGCGCCTTTCCACCTGAAGGGTATGTAGGTGGGAGGTGTGCTCGGTGCCATACAGCAGGTCAGCGTCGGTGGGGTAGGCGGTTTGCAGGGCCAACATGCCAATGTCTTGCAATAGCGCCGAGGTAAACACGCTCCCAGACTGGTGGGGGCAGAGCTGCTGCGCGAGGTAGCTCGCGGCGACGGCCGCCGTGACGGCGCGCTGCCAAAAGTGCTGGCGACTGCGGGCGGTGTGGCCATGTTCAAACAGGCAAAAGCTCAGTACCGTGGCCAGGGTGACATCCAGCCCCAGGCGCTGGGTCGCCTCGAAACAGGTATGAGGCGGCTGAGCCGCGCGCAGGTAGTGCACGCTATTGGCCACGCTCATGACCCGGGCCGTCAGGGCAGGGTCGTGTTCGATGGCGCGGGCGTAATCGCTCAAAGTGGCGTCGCCACTGCGCGAGATGTCTAGCACCTTGAGCGCTACGGCGGGTAGGGTCGGTAGTCGCTTGCATTGCAGCAAGGCGCTGCTGAGAAAGCTGGGAAGCTGGTTAGCCAGCGAGGTGTAGAGTGTTTCGCTGACGGCGGTAGGCCCCGTCATAGTGTCTCCTCAAATGCCGTGCAGCGAAGCGGGCAGTCAACTGAATAGCGATAGATGTTTTTATCATAATGCCAAGGCCACCGATACGCTTGGGCATTTTCGACATCTTCCATAAGGTAGCTGTTTATGGTGCAAACGTCGCCGTGCTTTGTTAAAACAGTGGCAAAGCTTAGCTGCTCTATAACGACATAAGCGAGTGCAACGATGCACACAAGGAAAGAAGCAGCAGAGATTTTTCGCCAGTTGGCAGAAGGGGTCGGACGCAGTGGTCAGCCCTGTTTCTTTGCTACCCTGGTGGAACAGCTTGCTCATCTACTGGCCGTCGACCATGCGCTGGTGGCGGTCGTCACTGATGCCAATATAGCGGAAACCCTGGCCGTTTGGTCAAGAGGGGGCTTGCAAGCCAATCTCTCCTATCCGCTGGCGGGCACCCCTTGTGAAACCGTGGTAGGTCGTGAGCCCTGCCTGTACGCCTGCGATGTGCAGTCCCGCTTTCCAGAAGACGATCTCCTGAGCCAGCTCGGTGCCGATAGCTACATGGGCTTGCCGCTGTTTGGACCCGATGGCTCGGCCATTGGCCTACTGGCCGTGCTCAACAATCGTGCCATGGCATTCGATGGGTTAGAGAACGAAATTCTGCGTATTGCCGCCGCACAAGCGGGTGCCGAGCTGGGTCGTCGGCAGGCAGAAGCCGCGCTGCGCAAAAGCGAGGCTGCCGCCAAAGAGAGCGAGCGGCGGCTGAACACCCTGCTCAATCACTTGCCCGGCATGGCCTACCGCTGTCTGAATGACCACGACTGGACCATGCAGTTAGTGAGTCAAGGTGCCGAAGCGCTGACCGGTTATCGGCCGGAGGAGTTGGAACACAGCCGAGTGACGAGTTTTGCCAGTCTCGTGCACAAGGAGGATCAAGAGCGGCTGTTCCAGGAGGTGCAGGCGGCGATTCGCCAGCGCCGCCCTTATCGGGTGACGTTTCGTATCCGGCATCGCGACGGCAGCGAGCGCTGGATGTGGGAACAGGGGCAGGCCATTTTCTCCGACGAAGGGGACGTGCTCTGTTTGGAAGGCTTCATTACCGACGTGACCGACCAGCAAGAGGCGCAGCGAGTGCAGCAGGCGGTCGTACAAGTCGCCTCGACCGTGACCTCCCGGGTAGGCGATGACTACTTTCAGCAGCTGATCGCCACGCTGACCACGCTATTGGAAGCCGATGCAGGGTTCATTGCCCTACTGGATCAGCCCGTACCGCCGCCCCAGGGAGCGTCACCCCACCCCAATAATGTGCTACCCGCCACCACGGGCCATACCGTGAGCCTGGTCGTCGCCGGTCAGCCTCGCAAGAATCACACCTTTTTGCTGCGCGATACGCCGGTCGAACGCGTCGTACTCGAACAAGAGAGCGTCGTCCATCATGGCCAGCGCTTCACCTTGCCGGGCGCTACGCTGAGCGCACAAGCCTGGATTGGTCGACGGCTGGATAACGCGAAAGGCGAAGCCATTGGGGCGATGATGGTGTTTTACCAAGCGCCGTTAACCACCAATGCCTTTGCTACGTCGGTGCTACAGATTCTCTCCACGGGAGCGGCCGCGGAGCTAGAGCGACGCCGTGACCATCGCCATATGCATCAGCTGGCCTACACCGATAGCACGACCGGTTTGCCCAACCGGGTGCAGTTCATGGAGTATCTGCGCGACATGGGCCAGCTTGCCCATGAGCAGACGTCGCCCCTGGCGCTGCTGCTGTTGGATTTGCGCCGCTTCAAAGAGATCAACGACCTGCACGGCCATCACATTGGTGATCAGTTATTGGCCACCGTGGCGGGACGTTTGCGTCACCTGGACCTGCCGAACGTGCACTGCGCGCGACTGTCGGGGGACGAGTTCGCGCTGCTGTTGCCTCACATCGATCGCGCGAGCGTGGATGACGTGGTCAAACAGCTGTGCAGCTTGGTCAAGCGGCCGATTCGTTTGGATCATCGCGTCTTCAATTTGGACGTGAGCATTGGCTTTGCGCGCTACCCTGGCGATGTCGCCAAGGCCAGCGAGCTGTTCAATGCGGCTAGCATCGCGCTACACCATGCCAAAAAGCGCGACACCAACATCTCTCCTTATACGCAAACCATGCGTCATACCCTGGAGCGCCGCCAATGGATGACCGAGCGGCTGCACGTGGCGATCTTGGAGCGGCGGCTGGAACTCTACTTCCAGCCCCAAGTGGATTTACACACTCAAGCGTTGACCGGGGCAGAGGCGCTGTGCCGCTGGCACGATCCCGAGTGGGGCTGGGTAAGCCCGGGCGAGTTCATCCCCCTGGCAGAGGAGCGCGGGCTGATTCGTTTACTCGGCGACTGGGTGCTGGAAGAGGCCGCTCGCCAGCTGAGCGAGTGGCAGGCGGCGGGTACACCGCTCCCTGGACGGCTATCGATCAACATCTCCGCGCAGCAGTTTGCCGACCCGCGCTTGACCACCCATATTGCCACGCTCACCTCCAGCGTCTCGCCCAGTGCGATTGCCATCGAGCTGACCGAAAGCGACTTCATGCGCGACCCCGATCAGGCGGTCATCATCACCCAGGCCATGCGGCAAGCAGGCTATGCGCTGTTCATCGACGATTTTGGCACCGGCTACTCTTCGCTCTCTTACCTGCGTCGTTTCGCAGCCGATGCGCTCAAAATCGACATCTCGTTCGTGCGCGATATGTTGGATAACCACCACGATCGCGCCATCGTGCAAACGATCATCGCCATGGCCAACACGCTGGATATGAAAACCCTCGCCGAAGGCGTCGAGAGTGCCGCCCAGGCAGCGCTACTGGCCGAGATGGGGTGCAATCAGGCGCAAGGTTATTGGTTTGGCAAACCGCTGTCGGCCGACAGTTTTGCCCGTACCTGGCTGAGCCGTTAGGCGCGCGTTCGTCATCTTACTGTCATCATGCTTGGCATACCCTACGCGCGCCAAACCGCGACGATAGGAGTTTCCCATGCGCCTGGCCCTGTTTGACCTTGATGACACCCTCCTGGATGGAGACTGCAGCGACCGCTGGAATTTATGGATGATTGAGCAAGGGTGGATCAGCGACGCGGAGCGCTTCATGGCGCGTGCGGAGCAGATGCAGCAGGCCTATCACGCGGGCAAGCTCAAGTTGGAAGAGTACCTCGCCATGACGTTGGCTCCCTTGAAAGGGCGGCGAGTGGTCGACGTCGAAAAAGAGGTGGAGCGCTTCGTCGACACCCATTTGCAGCCGCGCATTTTCGATCAGGCGTGGCGCTGTCTGGAAAGCCATCGCAACGCGGGCGATACCCTGGTGCTGATCTCTGCCTCATCCCGCCATTTGGTGGCCCCCATTGCGGCGGCGTTGGGCATCGAGCACGTGCTCGCGGTGGAGCTGGAAGTCGCCACTTCGGAGGAGGGGTGTGTGTATACCGGCGCTAGCCAAGGCGTGCTCTCGTACCGAGGCGGCAAGGTGATCCGCTTTCAGCAGTGGTTAGCAGAACACGCCATCACCCCAAGCCATACCACCTTCTACTCCGACTCCCGCAATGACCTGCCGCTGCTGCAGTACGTGGATTGCGCCGTAGCGGTCAACCCCGACCCGGTATTGGCCGAGGTAGCTAGCGTAGAAGGGTGGCGACGCTTAGACTGGCGGGCATCCGCACTTGCCCAAGTTGCTAAGGCAATTTAAGCGCATGGTGAGAGTTGCCAGTCGCGCCATAATGTCTCTTTGAAGGGCTCTGCTGGCAGAGCCCGTTAGACGACCAGGCTATGAGGCTGGACAGGGAGCGCCGACGTGCAGGGCTACCGCAGACATGGCGGGAACGCTCAACGTCAGTTGACCATCCTCTACCACGATACACTGTCCCTCAGCCGTCACGTTTTGATAGTGGCCATCTGCCATATCGGTTTGAAAGGTGTGGGTGAGCGCTTGCGGCTCCCGGTTAATCGCAATAAAGCCCTGGGCTTCGCGGCTGAAGGCGATTTGATGATGGCCATTACCCCACCAGTGGGTGACCTCTGCGCCGTCGGCTTGTTGGCGAAACGCGACCATATTGGCAATCTCGGGCCAGCGGTGTTCGCATACCCAGGCTTCCCCACATTGGGCCTCGCCCTGCTGGTAGACGGCGACTTGTGGCGGGCCCTGGTCGCTGTCGGAAAAGGCATAGCTCGACATGACTTTCGGGTATCCATACGGCCATGCCAGCATGAACACGTTGGCTAAGCGATAAAGCGCATCATCTCGATGCGTCAGAATATTGCTGCCGCCCGCCCCGTGGCCACGCTGATTATCATGGTTATCGGTAAATACGACGGCTTGATCGCTCGGCAGCAGGGCAGGCGATTCGCCAAACTGCTGAAGGTTGGCCAGGGCTCGATTGTTGAAAATATCACCAAGAGACGCGCCGTAGCGAAACTCGGTGATATCCGCCGTGCCTTGATACTCCGTGGCACTGATCGCTTCGCCCCCTAGGTCAATCACTTCCTGAAAGGCATAAAGCGGAGCGTCTACCTGCGCCAGAATTTCCGCAATATCGCTGGGTGCCATATGCTTGGCTGCATCGATCCGAATACCTCTCACACCCAGTGCTGCCAAGGTATCCAAGTAATCCGCAATACGGCTCTGCACGGTGGGGTCGCTCGTGTTCAGATCGGGCAAGCCAACTAACTGACATTGTCGAACGCTTTCGGCATTTTGCGTATAGTCGCTCTGTTCGATGCCGCAGGGTTCGTGGAAGTCATCGCGCTGATAATGGGGATAGTTCAGTGCTTCATTGTCATAAGACGAGCCGGCAATGCCCTGGCCCTTGCCGTGGGCCACATGGTTAATCACTGCATCCGCGTACACATCGACCCCCGCTGCATTGCAGCGCTGCACCATATCAGCAAAGGCGTCGCTGGAGCCGCTGCGGCTTTCCAGCTGATAGCTGACCGGCTGGTAGCGAGTCCACCAAGCATCCCCCTGAATGTGCTCTTGTGGAGGCGAGACCTGTACGGCTTTAAATCCTTTTGGTCCTAGCCAATTTTCGCACTCCTGGGCAACATCTTCCCACTGCCATTCAAATAAGTGCACGAACGTATCAGCGCTAGCAGGTTGCGCGGAAAGCCCTATGCTCAGTGCCGCGCTGGCAGCCAGGGCAACGGAGTATTTCGCAAACATGAGATCACCTTTGTTGTCATTGTGGCGAATAACATGACGGTATACAGAGTGACTCAAACCCTCCTTACGAGAGCGCCGAGGGGCGTAGACAAGAGGAGGAGGGCGCCTGCTTGTCCGCACCATCGGCCCCGGTGACTAACGCACGGCTTGCCATACCAAATTAAGGCCCACCAGGAACATGGCCAGAATGACCAGGCGGTAAAACAGCTTTTCATTGACGCGACTCTGTAGCCAAAGACCGTTACGTACCCCAATCCAAGCCACGGGCACCAACAGTAGTGATGCCCAGGCGCTGGTCATATTGACCTCGCCTAGCCACAAATACGGGCCTAGTTTGATAGTGTTTACCACCGCGTAGGTCACCGTACAGGTGGCAATGAACGTTTCTTTAGTGAGCTTGCGCGGCATCAGGTACATGTTCATCGGCGGCGCGCCCGCATGGGCAATGAAGCTGGTAAAACCGCACACGCTTGCGGCGGGCAGCGCCCAGTAGGTGGAGATGGGTTTTTTCGCCACGGGTTTGAGCAGCATATAGGCCGCAAACACGACCGATAGAACACCCAGCACCAGCCGCACGCCCTGCTCGCTCAGGCTGCCAAACAGCAGCGTTCCCACCGTCACGCCAATGAACAGCCCCGGCACAAAGCGCCATACCTCCGCGCGATCGTGCTTGCCCCACCACGCTTTGACGGCAAAGACGTCCATCACCAGCAGTAACGGCAGCAGCAGCCCCGCTGCTTGGGTGGGGCTAATCGCCAGCGCCATCAGCGGCACCGAGAGCGTACCAAAGCCGCCCGCAAAGCCCCCTTTAGAGACGCCGGTGAGATACACCGAAAAAACGATCAACAGCCAGGCGATAAGGGAGTAATCCGGGAGCATGGAGGCCTCAAAGGGTGATAAAAATAGGGTGATTGAAAACAGCTGTCACAAAAAAGCCCCGCAGAAGTGGGGCAACACAGGATAGCATTAGATAAATGTTAGCGGGCAAAGCACTAGCGCATCATGTGTTCATCAACCACTCGTGATCGGGATCGTTATGAAACTTCCAGACGCGCTTGGGGCCCGCCATGACATTCAGATAGTAGAGCGAGTAGCCATGGGAAGCGCCCACCGGATGGTAGCCTTTAGGCACCAGCACGCAGCAGCCGTTTTCCACCGCCATGGTTTCATCAAGGCTGCGGTCATCGGTGTAAACGCGCTGGAAGGCGAACCCTTGTTCAGGGTTAATGCGGTGGTAGTAGGTCTCTTCCAGCAGCGACTCGTGGGGTAAGTTATCCACATCGTGTTTGTGCGGCGGGTAACTCGACCAGTTGCCTGCGGGTGTGAATACTTCGACCACCAGCAGGCTATCGGCGGGTTCGGTTTCCGGCAGGATGTCGTGTACATGGCGGGTGTTGGTGCCCTGGCCGCGGGTGCTCTGCTTGATGTTTCCAGGCGTAATGAGCCGTGGGGCATGGTTACCATGCCCAGGGGCGGCGCACACCGCTAGCTCTAAGTCCGTTGTCGCTTCCACCGAGTAGCTAACCTCATTGGGTAGGTAAACCGCGTAGGGCGGGATTTGCTCAAAGATATCCATGCGCTCGCCGATATCTTCAAAGCGGTGCTCGCCGCTGGTCACCGTGGCACGCCCAGTGAGCAACACCAGGCACACTTCCTGGTAATCGCTGCTGGCCTCCAGGCACTGACCTTTGGCGAGTTTGTGCACCCGGAAGCCAACGTGCGTCCAGCCAGCCGATGTTGGGGTAACGTCGATCACGATGCCTTGGGCATCTGGGGCGGTGGGGCGTACTAGTAGAGAAGCCATACGTTGCTCCTTTATTTATCAAGGTTGGCATCAGCCTGAAGCAGGATTTTGCGGCCTTCGCGCAGCGAGCGCTCCGCTGCATCGGCTAATCGCAAGGCTTCCAAGCCATCCTGGGCGCCTGCTAGAGGAGCACGCTTTTCTCGCCAAGCATCGACAAAGTCACCAATCTCTAACCGATAAGCCTCGGCATAGCGCTCCAAGAAAAACCACTTGGGTTTCTCCTCCACTTGCCCCGCCTCGCCGGTAAAGCGTAACCGTGTATCGCTCTCGTTTTGGGCTTGCAGCATGCCTTGGCTGCCGAAGGCTTCGATACGCTGATCGTAGCCGTAGTTGGCGCGTCGTGAGTTGCTGATTTGGCAAAGCTTTCCGCTGGTCGTGGTAAGGGTCACCATGGCGGTATCCACATCCCCCGCTTCGCCGATCGCTGGGTCGATGATGCTACTGCCGACGGCAAAGACGCTTTCGATGGGTTCATCGAGTAGCCAGCGTGCCATGTCCAGATCGTGGATCATCATGTCCCGAAACAGGCCGCCGGATTCGGCCACGTACTCGGCAGGCGGGGGAGAGGGGTCGCGGCTAATGATGGTCAGCGTTTCCAACGCGCCAATACGGCCTTCGGTAATCGCTTTTTTCAGTGCCGAAAACTGAGGGTCGTGGCGGCGGTTAAAGCCTAGCGCACAGGTCACTGGATGCTCACTGAGTACCTGCAGAGCGTCTCGCGTGCGGGCTAAATCCAGGGCGATGGGTTTTTCGCACAGAATCGCCTTGCCCGCGCGTGCGGCACGCTCCAGATACTCCGCATGGGTGGGCGTGCTTGAAGCAATCAGTACGGCGTCAATGGCGTCGTCCGCGAAGATTTCATCCATAGAGACCGCTCGGCTGGCGTACTGCTCGGCCAACGCTTCTGCGGCAGGCTGATGACAATCGGCCACGGCGGCCAGGGTTACGTTTGGGTGCGAGTGAATGGCCTGGGCATGCACCTTGCCGATGCGACCTGCGCCGATGAGTGCGATTTTCATAAGCTCTCCTGTTTTGTTTTTACTGTTGGCTTGCTTTTGGTGTTTAGGCCTTATGTTGTTTGTCCTGGCCCTTTTCTTTGTCGCGTGTTTTGTCTTGCCGCACCCCCAGGGCAATTGCCAAGGTCTGGGTCAAGCAGAGCGACGCGGTCAAGCTACGAAAACTTTTTACTTCGGCTTCGCTGACCACGAAGACGACATCCGCGAAACGGGCCAGCGGGCTCAGGTTCGAATCGGTGATCACCACAATGGGGAGGCCGCGCTGATGGGCGTCTTCGCAGGCTTTCTGGCTCTCTTCGGCGTAGGGGGAGAAGCTAATCGTCAATAGGGCGTCGTGTGGGCCCATGGCGCGTAGCTGCTCGCCGTACATACCCCCTAACCCACTGACCAGTAAAGCGGGCTTCTCAACATGCGCCAAGGCATAAGTCATATAACTGGCGACCATGAAACTTCGCCGGGCGCCCATCACATGAATTGCGCGGGCCTGCTCAAAAATATCCAGCGCCTTCTCCAGGCTCTCTGGATTGATGCGGCTGGGAAGCTGCTCTAAAACGGCGCGATTGGCATCGGCGAACTCCCACAATAGCTGGGTGCTATCTGGGGTTTCTCCGGTAGCGCTGCGCACCGCGCGAATGCGCTCGGTGTAGTTGGGCAACTCATCGACCAGGCGGCTGCGAAACAGCTGCTGCATTTCAGAAAAGCCCTTAAAGCCCAGGCTATTGGCCAAGCGAATCAAGGTGGAGGGTGTGACATCCGCCTGCTCGGCAATTTTAGCGACGGTCGCTAAAGCAACTTCTTGAGGGTGATCGAGCATAAAACGCGCGGTTTGCTGCAAACGTTTGCTTAAAGTGGCGTACTCGGCGGTGATCAGCGTTTCCAGCTCACGGTAGCTTTGTGGTGGCTGCGGCATACGAATTCCTTAGCGTTAACTCATGTACCCCTCATTCACTCAGGCGCGACGGGCCGAGCAAAATGGCTGGTTGTCATGCAGTCTAGTTGATTGGAATAAATGTTCCATTTATACCAAAGTATAGAATAAATAATTTGCAAGGGTTTGTATTTGGAACCTATATTCCATTGCGTCAAGGCATCGAATGCCACCTCCCTACCAACAACGATAACGTTAAGAGGAATGACTCATGGCACGTCTATCTCAATGGCTACTCGCGTCTGCTGCGGCGACGGCATTAGTAACCGGTGCTGCTCAGGCACAAGAACAGGAAAGCAGTCGTTTCGTGATGGTGACGCATGGCGTCCCCTCTGACCCCTTTTGGTCAGTGGTGAAAAACGGCGCTGAAGCGGCGGCTGAAACCGTTGGGGCGAGTTTGGAGTATCGCGCACCCTCCACATTCGATATGGCCCAAATGCAACAGCTCGTTCAGGCGGCGGTAGCCTCTAACCCCGACGGTTTGATTCTCTCCTTCACCGATGAAAATGCGCTGGGTAGCGTGGTTCAGAATGCCGTCGATAACGGCATTCCGGTCATTACCATCAACTCGGGTGGTGATGTGGCCAGGGATTATGGTGCCCGTTTGCACGTGGGACAGAGCGAGTACGAAGCGGGCCGGCAGGCTGCTGAGCGAATGCAGGAAATGGGCGTTGAGAAAGGTGTCTGCGTCAACCATGAGCAAGGCAATCAAGGGTTGGATCAACGTTGTGACGGCTTTGTAGACGGTTTCGATGGCAACGCCGAACAGCTAGCCACCACTTATGACCCCACGGCGATTCGCAATGCCATCGTGGCCTATCTCAACCAGAACAGTGACGTGCGGGGTATTTTAACGCTGGGTGCTCTGACGGCAGACCCCATGATTCGTGCCCTGCGAGAGCAGGGGGCCACCGAGATGTTCACGCTTGGCACCTTCGACCTTTCCCCCGGCATTTTGGAAGCTTTGAATGCGGGAGAGCTCGATTTTGCGATCGACCAGCAGCAGTACCTGCAAGGCTACTTGCCCGTCATGTTCCTAGGTCAGTTCGTCAAGAATGGTCTGCTGCCTGCGGGAGACGTTGCCACTGGCCCAGGATTTGTCACTCAGGAAAACGCCGCTCAGGTGATTGAGCTGAGTAGCCAGGGTATCCGTTGATAACGAGCTAATCGGAAAGGGCTCGGCGGTGCCGGGCCTTGGGAGTCGATCGCCATGAGTTCCACTGAAACGAAACAATCGGTTGCACCAGCCGCGGCGGATCAAGATGAACGTATCCAGCGCGTCTCTTTTTGGAAGAAGGCCCTCAATCGCCCAGAGCTGGGGGCGTTAGCCGGTGCGGTATTGGTGCTTGCTTTCTTCATCGTGGCCTCTAGTGGCACGGGAATGTTTACCCCCGCAGGCATCATCAATTTTCTCGAAGTGTCGGCCCAGCTAGGCATTATCGCCACGGCGGCTGCGCTGCTAATGATTGGAGGGGAGTTCGATCTCTCGATTGGGTCGATGATCGGCTTGGCCGGCATCCTGATCGCCATACCCGCCGTCGAGTATGGCTGGCCACTGTGGGCGGCCATCTTGCTAGCGTTTTCATGTGCCGCTTTCGTGGGATGGATCAATGGTAATCTGGTGAACCGCACGGGGTTGCCTTCGTTCATCGTCACGCTGGGATTTCTCTTCATTCTGCGTGGCTTGGCGATCGGTATCAGTCGCTTACTGACAGGGCGTACTCAGGTGGGGGGCGTTAAGGATCATATCCCCGGTGATTGGTTCGCGGCGCTCTTCTCGGGCGAAGTCGCGACGGGGCTCTTTAGTTGGATGGCGGCCAATGGCTGGATCGCCACCAACTTTGCGGGCAACCCTGTCGTCTCAGGCATTCCGGTCTCCATCGTCTGGTGGTTCGGTTTAACCGCTGTAGCCACTTGGGTGCTGCTCTGTACGCCTTACGGTAACTGGATATTCGCCAGTGGCGGCGATGCCAATGCGGCGCGCAACTCGGGGGTGCCCGTCCATCGCGTCAAAATCTCACTATTCATGTTCACCGCGTTCTCCGCCACCATTTTCGCCTGCATTCAGGTCATGGATACCGGCTCGGCGGATACCATTCGCGGCTTGTTGAAAGAGCTAGAGGCCATCATCGCCGTGGTCATTGGCGGCGCTTTGCTGACTGGCGGCTATGGATCTGCCATTGGCGCGGCGCTGGGCGCACTGATCTTCGGCATGGTGCAAATGGGCATTTTTTACACCGGTGTCAATACTGACTGGTTCCAGGTCTTCCTGGGCGTGATGTTGCTGGTGGCGGTGCTTTTCAACAATTACATGCGCAAAAAGGCGATGGAGGCCAAATAAGATGACCACTCGTACGCCCATGATCGAAATGCGCAGTGTCAGCAAACACTTCGGCAGTGTGATCGCTTTGAGCGATATCTCGATGCAGGTCTATTCCGGTGAGGTAATGTGCCTTTTGGGGGACAACGGCGCTGGCAAGTCGACGCTGATCAAAACCCTCTCCGGTGTTCACCAGCCTACCCACGGCGAGATGCTGCTGGATGGCAAGCCCGCCCGTTTCAAGTCTCCGGCTTATGCACTCGACGCCGGTATCGCCACCGTTTTTCAGGATTTGGCGATGGTGCCATTAATGTCGATTACCCGTAATTTCTTCATGGGCCGTGAACCAACGGTAGGTTGGGGGCCCTTGAAGCGTATCGATTGGAAATATGCCGATCGGATCGCCAAGGAAGAAATGGCCAAAATCGGTATTGACGTACGCGACCCAAGCCAGCCGGTGGGCACGCTTTCCGGTGGCGAACGCCAGTGTGTGGCCATTGCCCGAGCCGTCTACTTTGGCGCCAAAGTGCTGATTTTGGATGAGCCAACATCCGCCCTTGGGGTCAAGCAGGCCTCCGTGGTGCTGCGCTACATCGCCAAAGCGCGCGCCGACGGCTTGGCGGTTATCTTCATTACCCACAACGTCCACCACGCTTATCCCGTGGCGGATGCCTTCACCCTACTGTCACGCGGCGGCAGTTTGGGCTCCTTCCGCAAAGAAGATATCACCCGCGAAGAGGTACTCAACATGATGGCGGGGGGCGCCGAGCTTGAGAGTCTGGACGCGGAGCTTGCGGAATTCCAGCGAGAAGATAGCGCCAAGAAGACCAGCGTGGCCGGTCAAGTTGCTCATGAGGAGGCACCCCGTGCTGGGCAGCCTTCACCACGTATTGCTGGCGGTTACTAATCCGTTACGGCCATTCACGTATATCGCGATGACCCCATACCACGGGGAGTAACGTGGGGAGACGTTTATGCTGGACAACACTATGCAACACCGACCGCTTGATCTTATTTGTCTAGGCCGCGTGGCGGTTGACCTCTACGCCGAACAGCTTGGCAGTCGTTTGGAGGACGTAGCGAGCTTTGCCAAGTACTTGGGGGGGAGCTCGGGCAATATGGCCTACGGCACTGCACGGCTTGGGCTGACGTCTGCCATGCTTTCGCGGGTGGGCAACGAACAGATGGGCAACTTCGTGCGCGAAGAGCTGGAGCGGGTGGGCGTGGATACCAGCGCGCTACAAACCGACCCAGAGCGCCATACCGGCTTGGTGCTGCTGGCGTTAAAAGACCGCGAGAGCTTCCCGCTGCTGTTTTACCGCCGCGACTGTGCCGATATGGCGATCGATGCCGAGGCCATCGACCCTGAATTCATTGCCCGGGCCAAAGCGTTGGCGATTACCGGTACGCATCTGTCTACCGATACCACTCGCAGGGCCTGCCGCAAAGCACTAGACGCCGCCGCCCATTATGGTGTGAAGCGAGTGCTGGATATCGACTACCGTCCCGTGCTGTGGGGGCTGACCAATCCCGGCGACGGTGAAACCCGCTTTATCGCCGATGACACCGTCACCACCGACCTGCAGCATTGGCTGCCGGATTTCGACCTGATCGTGGGCACCGAAGAGGAGTTCCACATTGCTGGAGGCAGTACGGACACCTTGGCGGCCCTGCGCGCGGTGCGCGACGTGAGCGACGCCACCCTGGTATGCAAGCTGGGGCCCATGGGGTGCGTGGTGTTTGAAGGCGCGATACCTGAGCGCATCGACGACGGCATTTTGGTCAAGGGCGTACAGGTCGAGGTGCTCAACGTGCTGGGTGCCGGTGATGCCTTTATGAGCGGACTTCTGCGGGGCTGGCTGCGAGGCGAATCTTGGCAAACCAGCGCTGCCTATGCCAACGCCTGCGGTGCGCTGGTGGTCTCTCGCCACGGCTGCGCGCCCGCCATGCCCACCGAGGCCGAGTTATTCGATTATCTAACTAGGCGTGATGAGGTGCCCCGTCCGGATATCGATCAACGACTGAATCATCTGCACCGCGTTACTACCCGAGTGCCAACCCAGTGGCCCGAAGTACTGGGACTGGCCTTTGACCATCGCCGCCAGCTCACCGATATGGCCCGCACCGAGCATGCGGATAGCGCGCGACTCCCCGCGCTGAAAAAACTCTTAGTCACCGCCGCCGAGCAGGGAGCCAAGCGAGGCGGTGTTTCCACGCCTGCGATTCTGGTCGACGATGTGTTGGGCCAGGACGCACTCAATCACGCCAGCGGCAAAGGCTGGTGGATCGGTCGCCCGGTGGAGCTCCCCGGCTCACGTCCGCTGCGTTTCCAGCATGGCGATGACTTGGGTGCCTGCCTGCGACACTGGCCGCGGGAACACATCATCAAATGTCTGGTGTTCTACCATCCAGACGATGAGATTGCCCTGCGCCTGGAGCAAGAAGAACGTTTGCGCCAGCTCTATCAGGCGGCATGCGCTTATGGGCTTGAGCTGTTGGTTGAGGTCATTCCTCCCGCCGATATGCCCAGCGATGACACCACGCTGCCGCGCAGCCTGCAGCGGCTCTACAACCTGGGCATTCGCCCCGATTGGTGGAAGCTTCCCGCCATGTCAGATGCGGCGTGGCAGGCGGTGAGCGAGACGATTGAGCGTGAGGATGCTCATTGCCGTGGGGTCGTACTGCTTGGTCTAGATGCTCCCATGGCCGACATGAAACGAGGCTTTGAAGCGGCAGCCAATCATGCTTGCTGTAAAGGCTTCACCGTTGGGCGCACTCTATTTTCCAGTGCTAGCCGCGATTGGCTTGCGGGACGTATCGACGACGATAGCTTGATAGAGAGGGTCGCCCAGAACTATGCCGAACTGATAAAGGCGTGGCGGCAATTAAAGCAGGCGCGACCGCAAACCCTGGCTCACACAGAGGAGGTGTAAGATGGGCACCATTCGACTCACCATGGCCCAGGCGCTGGTCAAGTATCTCTCCGCTCAGCGTATTGAGATAAATGGCCAGGAAGTGGCGCTGTTTGAAGGCGTATTTGCTATTTTTGGCCATGGCAATGTGGCGGGAATGGGTGAAGCGCTCTACCACGTGCAAGACACGCTGCCCACCTTCCGCGCCCATAACGAACAGTCCATGGCCCACGCTGCGATTGCCTTTGCCAAAGCTAATGGCCGTCAGCGCTTAATGGCGGCGACCAGTTCCATTGGCCCAGGGGCGACTAATATGGTCACCGCTGCGGCGCTCGCTCACGCCAACCGTTTGCCGATCTTGCTGCTGCCGGGGGACACCTTTGCCACCCGCGAACCGGATCCGGTACTGCAGCAGGTGGAACATTTCGGTGATCCGACCATTACCGTCAATGACTGTTTTCGCCCGGTATCGCGCTACTTCGACCGTATTAATCGCCCCGAGCAGTTGCTGACCAGCCTGCCCCAGGCGATTGCCACCCTGCTTGATCCCGAGCACTGTGGCCCCGCGACCCTGGCACTGCCCCAGGATGTGCAAACCTTTGCCTACGATTACCCAGAGGCCTTTTTTGCCCCCAAGGTACATCGCATTCGCCGCTCGCCGCCGGATGCTGTCGAGCTTCGCCAAGCCATCGCCGCACTGCAACAGGCTAAACGCCCGCTGATCATTGCCGGTGGCGGCGTGCATTATGCCGCCGCCTGCGACGCCTTGGCCGAGTTTGCCAAAATACGGGGCATCCCGGTGGCTGAAACCCAGGCGGGAAAAGGCGCACTGGCGGATAGCCATCCTTGCGCGGTGGGTGCCATTGGGGTGACCGGCAGCGCAGCCGCTAACCAGTTAGCGGAGCAGGCGGATGTCATTCTGGCAGTAGGGACGCGGCTGCAGGACTTTACCACCGGCTCCCGGGCGCTGTTTGACGGCAGCGAAAAAACGCTTATCGCCCTCAACGTTGGCCGTTTCGACAGCCTCAAGCATCAAGCGCTGCCGCTTAGCTGCGACGCCTTGATCGGGCTTGGCCAACTCAATGCGGCGCTGGGCGAGTGGCGCGGCGGCGATGAATGGCGCGAACGAATCGGAACACTCAAGCGCGAATGGGCCGAAATCGTACGCAAAGTGACCGCCGACCAAGGGTTGGTGCTGCCCACTGATGCTCAAGTGATCGGTGCAGTCAATCGCCAGGCTAGCAACGATACCACCGTGGTATGCGCCGCCGGTGGCTTGCCCGGCGAGCTGCATAAGCTCTGGCAATGTTCGGGCCCCGGCAGCTACCACGTCGAGTACGGTTTCTCCTGCATGGGCTATGAAATAGCAGGCGGGCTGGGCGTCAAGATGGCCAAGCCAGAACGGGAAGTAGTGGTGATGGTGGGTGATGGCAGCTACCTGATGCACAATTCAGAGCTGGCGACCTCGGTGATGCTGGGCCACAAGCTGATCGTCGTGGTGTTGGATAACCGCGGCTATGGCTGTATCAACCGCTTACAGCACGCCACCGGCGGTGCCGGATTCAACAACCTGCTGCAGGATTGCCGCACTATCGAGGCGGGCGCCCCCAAAACCGACTTTGCCGCCCACGCCAAAGCTCTGGGCTGTGAGGGTGAGTCAGTGAGCGGCATTGCCGAGCTGGAGCAAGCGCTGGTGCGCGCCCGCAGCGCCACCACGACGTACGTGATCGCTCTGGACACCGACCCGTTACCCAGCACCGAGGAAGGCGGGGCTTGGTGGGACGTCGCCGTGCCCGAGGTCTCCGAGCGTGAGCAGGTCAATGACGCCTATCAGGGTTATCGCGAGGCCAAGCAGCGCCAAGCCCGCTAATCGAATGCCATACAGCAGAGAGTCGGCGATAGGGTAAAGCGCTCTAACGCCGAGAATGCTCAAACACTCATAAGGAATGTTCTATGCCAACGGTGACTTTAGGCATCAATCCCCTCACCTGGACGAACGACGACTTGCCCAGTTTGGGCGGCGCAACACCGCTGGAAACTTGCTTGCAAGAGGGCCGCGAAGCAGGCTTTAGCGGCTTTGAATTAGGTAATAAATTTCCCCGAACGCCCGACGCCTTGAATCAGGTGCTTACCGCCCACGACTTGGCGCTTGTGTCTGGCTGGTACTCCGCACGCTTGCTGGAGCGCACGCCTGAAGAGGAGATTGACGCCATTCAGGATCATATGAACCTGCTCAAAGAGTGCGGCGCGAAGGTGATGGTGCTGTGTGAAGTCACCCACTGTGTGCATGGCGATCAGGAGCGCCCGCTCTCACAGCGTCCGCATCTATCCGAGCAAGAGTGGCAGCGCCTGCTGAGTGGTTTAGAGGTGGTGGGCGACTACCTGACATCCCAGGGCATTCAGTTGGTGTATCACCACCACCTGGGCACGGTGATCGAAAGCCAGACCGACGTTGAACGCTTAATGGACAACACCGGCGAAGGCGTAGGGCTGCTGCTTGATTTTGGTCATTTGCGCGGGGCTGGCGGCGATCCGCTTGCCATTGCCAAACGCTATAGCCAGCGGATTCATCACGTGCACTGCAAAGACCTGCGCTTCCCAGTGCTGGATGCGGTACGCAACCGCGATAAAAGCTTTTTAAACGGCGTGCTAGACGGCCTGTTTACGGTGCCAGGGGATGGCGATGTGGATTTCCTGCCTGCCTTAACCCACCTGTGCGAACAGGGCTACCAGGGCTGGTTAGTGGTTGAAGCCGAACAAGACCCGGAAGTCGCCCACCCGCTGACTTACGCCCGCCTGGGTTATCGCAACCTACGTCAACTTGCCGAGCAGGCAGGCTTCGACATTGCCAGCTAAACAGCGCCAGCGCCGCCTTTTAATCAGGAGCCTATATGCAAACGTTATCCCACTATCTTAATGGTCAGCTCTCCGCCGGTCAGAGCCAGCGCACTTCCCCGGTTTATAACCCGTCCACCGGTGAGCAGAGCGCCCAGGTGGCGCTGGCCACCGCTGACGAAACCAGCGAAGCGGTGCGCATCGCCGACGAGGCCTTTGTCGCCTGGTCAAAAACCTCGCCGCTGAAGCGCTCGCGCATCCTGTTTAAGTTTAAAGCGCTGGTCGAGGAACACACCGATGAGCTGGCGCGAATGATTTCCAGCGAACACGGCAAGGTGTTCTCTGACGCCAAAGGTGAAGTGACCCGGGGCTTGGAAGTAGTCGAGTTTGCTTGCGGCATTCCCCACTTGCAGAAGGGCGAGCACTCCATGAACGTCGGCACCGGCGTGGATAGCTACTCGATGATGCAGCCGCTGGGTGTATGCGCTGGTATCTCGCCGTTCAACTTCCCTGCCATGGTACCCATGTGGATGTTCCCCATCGCCCTGGCCTGCGGCAACACCTTCGTTATGAAGCCTTCTGAAAAAGACCCCTCCACACCCCTGCGCCTAGCCGAGCTGCTTAAAGAAGCGGGTCTGCCAGATGGCGTCTTCAATGTCGTCAATGGCGATAAAGAAGCGGTGGATGTACTGCTTACTGATGAGCGTGTTCAGGCAGTGAGCTTTGTGGGTTCCACGCCCATCGCCGAGTACATCTATGCTACCGCATCAGCCCATGGCAAGCGCGTTCAGGCCCTGGGCGGTGCCAAAAACCATATGGTGATCATGCCCGATGCGGATCTCGATCAAGCTGTGGGTGCCCTGATGGGCGCGGCCTATGGCTCGGCAGGCGAGCGCTGCATGGCGATTTCGGTAGCCGTACCCGTGGGCGAAGAGACCGCCAATCGTTTGCGCGAAAAACTGGTGGCCGAACTGGATAAGCTGACGGTTGGGCCAGGGCTGGTCGATGGCCCAGATAACGATATGGGGCCGCTGATCACCCGCGAGCACCGCGATAAAGTGGCGGGCTATATCCAGTCCGGGGTGGATGAGGGCGCAGAACTCGTAGTCGATGGTCGCCAAACAACGATTGATGGCGCGGGCGATGGCTACTTTATCGGCGGCACGCTGTTCGATCATGTAACGCCAGACATGCGAATTCACTCTGAAGAAATATTCGGCCCGGTGCTGGCGATTGCTCGCGTGGCTAGCTTCGACGAAGCGGTCAGCATGATCAATGCCCATGAATACGGCAATGGCACGGCAATCTTTACCCGCGATGGCGATGCCGCACGTCAGTATTGCGAGCAAATCCAGGTCGGCATGGTCGGCGTTAATGTACCGATCCCAGTACCCATGGCGTTCCACAGCTTCGGCGGTTGGAAGCGCTCGCTGTTTGGCCCGCTGCATATGCACGGTCCGGACGGTGTGCGTTTTTACACCCGCATGAAGACCATCACCCAGCGCTGGCCTAGCGGCATTCGTGAAGAGACCAACCATTTCACCATGCCGACCATGTAAACAGGCTACGGGGCATGACACCAACCAACGCCGGGCTCAGCTCGGCGTTATTGTTTTATAACAACAGGGATAATCACAATGAAAACCCTCAAGATTGGCCTCATTGGTACCGGTTTTATGGGCAAAGCCCACGCCATTGCCTTTAACGCAGCGCCCAGCGTTTTTGAGCTGCCCGCCAAACCTGTTTGCGAACTGCTGGCGGACGTTAATCTTACCATTGCGGAGAACCGAGCACTTGCCTGGGGATTTGCTCGCGCCACCGACGATTGGCGCGCTTTGGTAGAAGATAGTGCGGTGGACGTAGTGGATATTTGCGCGCCCAACTTCCTACATAAAGAGATGGCCCTGGCCGCCATTGCCGCTGGCAAGCATGTTTATGCTGAAAAGCCGCTGGCGCTGAGCACGGCAGACGCTGACGAGATGGTCGCCGCGGCTGAAAAGGCGGGTGTCAAAACCTTGGTGGGCTTTAACTATATTCGCAATTCCGCCACCCAGCTTGCCCGCCAGATTGTCGCCAGCGGTGAAATTGGTGAGCTGATTCATTTTCGTGGGCGGCACAACGAGGATTATCTGCTTGACCCGCAAAAGCCCCACGATTGGCATACACAGCGTGCGACCGCAGGCACCGGTGCGTTAGGCGATGTTGGCTCACATATTCTCAACATGGCTGAGTTTTTAACTGGGCAGCGCATTAAAGAGGTATGCGGACAACTGCAGACCGTTATCCCAATGCGACCGAAGGCTGACGGGAGTGGAATGGCCGCAGTTGAAAATGACGATCACGCTCAGGCCATGCTGCGGTTTGACCAGGGGTTAATTGGCAATATCGAAACTTCACGGGTGGCGGCTGGCCGTAAAATGGGCTTGGCCTACACACTCACGGGCACCAAAGGCGCCATTGTGTTTGACCAGGAGCGCATGAGCGAACTGCAGCTATATCGTCATGTTGATGCTAACGGTAGGCGCGGGTTCACCACTCTGTTAGCAGGCCCAGAACATCCCGATTATGCTGCTTTCAGCCCTGCGGCCGGACACGGCTTGGGCTATAACGATCAGAAAATTATTGAGGTGCGCGACCTGGTCGAAGGCATTATCAATGATCGCCCCCTTTACCCCGACTTTCGTGAAGCAGCACGCGTTAACCGATTGATTGATGCCATCGAAAGGTCAGATCAGTCGGGGCAGTGGGTGATGATATAGCCGTTGCTACGGCACATAGCGCTTGGGCCTTCACATTAAGGCCCAAACGCCTTTCCATCGCGTTGATCACAAAATAATCAGCGTCGCCAGCCCTAAGAACGAGAGAAAGCCCACCACGTCGGTGACCGTGGTGAGGATGACCGCGCCGGAGAGGGCGGGATCGATTTGTAAGCGTTTCAGTACCAAAGGAATGAGAACGCCGGAAAGGTTGGCGAGGCTCATGTTGATGAAGATCGCCAACGTAATCACGAGGGTGATGAGCGGGTCGCTAAACCACAGGTAGGAAATGCCGCCTACTACTAGGGCCCAGACTAAGCCGTTGCTCATGCCGACCCACATCTCTTTATTATAGAGCCACTGCTTGTTGTTACCGGCAATTTGCCCCAACGCCAAGCCGCGGATGACCACTGTGAGCGTTTGGCTGCCTGCAATCCCGCCCATGCTGGCGACTACCGGCATCAGGATGGCGAGGGCGACGATTTGATCCAGCACCGCTTCGAACTGCCCAATCACAAAGGCGGCTAAGAACGCGGTTAATAGGTTGATACCAAGCCAAATGCCACGGCTCTTGGCGCTGCGCAGAATTGGGGTGAACACCTCTTCTTCGTCGCTGACGCCGGACATGTGCTTCAAGGTCATGTCCGCATCGTCTTGGGTAATTTCCAGCACGTCGGCGGCGTTCAGCTGGCCTACCAGTAGCCCGTCGCTGTTACACACCGGCACGAAGGGCAGCTCCTTGGAGCGCAGCAGGGCGGCGGCGTCGCTCACCTTCATCTGATCATTCAGCGTGTAAGGCGCATCGTCCATAAACTCGTCGACGGTGCTCTCCTGAGGCTGCTTGACCAAGTCGATCAGCGTCAGGGTGCCGAGCAGGCGCTTGTCTTTGTCGGTGATCATCACCTGCTGAGAATCGTCGTCCAACAGGTGGTGAATGCGGATATAGCGCTGTACCGCTTCCAGTGATACCCCCTGTTTTACATTGACCGTCTCCGGGTCCATGTAGCGGCCGACCATGTCCTCTTCGTAGGTGTAGAGGTTCTCGACCTGGGCGCGAATTTCCTGATCGAGGCTGGCATAGACGGTGGTTTTGATCTCTTCGTCGGCGACATCGAGAACTTCCGCGACTTCTTGCGCGTCCAGCCCCTTGACGATCTGTTCAACATCGCTGGCGCTTAGGTCTTCGATGTAATCGGCGCGAATGTCCTCGTCGACCTCGGCGAGCACTTCCCCGAGCAGCGTCTCTGGAATGTACTCCCACAGCAGGTCACGCGTTTTGGCAGGAAAAGACTCAAGGGTGCGCGCAATCGCTAAGATATCGAGCTCGTTGAATAGCTCGTTCAGGGCAGCCGTATCTTCCTCGTCGAGCAACTTTTGAAGATAGAGCAACTGCTCCTCGGTGTTGGTGTACTTCTCTTCATCGCGCATAGAGTCCATCCTTTGATCATTAATTTTTGACACAACTACTTGAAAGCGCTTGATGGCTCGTTATGAATCTTATCGACAGGCGGGGTTGAAAGCCATGAAGGCTTTTTTACCATCATGGCGAGTCATGCCGCATCGCGGAGGTAAGACCGGGACGTGTTAGTGCCGAGTTGCAAAGGCCACGCGGACGCCATGCTCAAGCCGCTGCTGGGCTGACACTGGTGGTGTCGGGTTGCCAATCATCTCATCGGCGGCATCGGCCCAGGTGAGGATGCCGTGGGTAAAGCCCAGCGGTGCCAGCGCGCGGCTGACCCACTGAGTGCCGCTGAACCTTTTCGTTTCGCCCTGTGGGTTGACCAGTAAGCTGACCGACGCGCCCCTATGCAGGCGCACGATGTACCAGCCCATATCGATGCCATGCAGCTCGACGTCAGGCAGCGGTGCGGTCAGTTGGGAAAGCTCTTCCAGGGTCAAACGAGGGGGGAGTGGTGAAGACATAGCGGCACCTCATTGGCTCAACTGTGTTTATGTAGAGTCTAATGAGTGTGATGGATTTGTATAGCTTTTGGTGCGTGTTGGTGGGCAAGGGTCAACCGTTTGCGCACGGATCGTCATATAACGGTCGTGAATGCGTCATGGTTAATTCATCTTTGCCTAATAGTCTCTTCCCAAACGCAGACGTCCGTTCTGACCAGCGATGACGAGGAGAGCACCATGAGCAAGGAAATCGAAGATCACCGCCTGTTTAACCACAGCCATAACCAGCCGTTTGCCGAGGTGTTGGCTCAGCACGTCTCTCGGCGCGACGTAATGCGAGGCGGCCTGGGGTTGGCGGCAGCGTCCATGTTGGGGTTTGGCGGGGCTGCGCAGGCGCTCGCAGGCGAGCAGGCGAAAACGCCGCTCACACTGGCCTTTGAGGCCGTACGCGGTTCCCGCACCGATGCCGTGGTCGTGCCGGAGGGCTACGTAGCCCAGGTGTTAGTGCCCTGGGGTACGCCGCTGCAGGCAGGCCAGGAGTGGCAGGCCGACCAGCCCATGACACCCGAGCGTCAGGCGATGAGCGTGGGCATGCACCACGACGGCATGGCTGGTTTCGCCCTGGATGCGGATAACGCCTCGCGCCGTTTTGTGCTGGCGCTGAACAACGAGTACATCGATCAAGACGCGCTGTGGGCACCCCAAGGTGGGCCGACCAATGCCGAAGCGGGCGCGCGCCCCGCAGACGAATCACGCACCGAAATCAATGCCCACGGCGTCACGTTGGTTGAAGTTGAGAAAGACGCTAACGGCCAGTGGTCTCACGTTGCCAATTCGCCCTATAACCGCCGCTTCACCAGCGCCACGGTGATGGATCTCGCCGGCCCCGTGGCGGGTAGCGACTACGTAAAAACCCAGTTCTCCCCTGACGGCACGCAAACCCGCGGCACCAACAACAACTGCGGTAACGGCGTGACGCCCTGGGGCACCTATATCGCCTGTGAAGAGAACTGGCCCGATATCTTCGTCAATCGTGGCGAGCGCTTCCAGGATGATGCGCGTATCGGTATTCCCACGGATAAAAGCCGCTACGGCTGGGACACCTCAGCGGGCGACGCCACCGAGCAAAACGGTGAGTTTGCGCGCTTTGACATCACTCCACGCGGTGAGCGTGCCGAAGATGACTACCGCAACGAGGCACGTACCTTCGGCTACCAAGTAGAAGTCGACCCCTACAGCGGTGCTCGCGCGGTGAAGCGTACGGCGCTGGGACGTTTTCGTCATGAAGGGTGCTGGCTGGGCAAATTAGAAGCGGGCAAGCCCATCGTTTACTATTCAGGCCACGATGCCCGTAACGAGTATGTCTACAAGTACGTCTCTGATGCCGCCTGGGATCCCGCCGATGCCAACCGCCCCGGCGCTGATTACGACCGCCTCGCCATCGGCAATAAATACATGGATAACGGTACGCTCTACGTGGCGCGCTTCCATGCCGATGGCAGCGGCGAGTGGCTGCCACTCACACCAAGCGCCAAGACCCAGGATGGCCGCACGCTGGCCGCCGCACTTGGCCTAGCCGAGAACGATTTGGCAGGCATCATCATCAACACCTGCGATGCCGCCGACCTGCTGGGCGCCACGCCGATGGACCGTCCCGAGTGGGCCACGGTAGACCCGGCCTCGGGTGAGGTGTATCTCACGTTGACGAACAACACCCAGCGCAGTGACGAGGGCAGCGATGCCACCTTCACTAATGACGGCAGCGAGCTTAGCCAGCCTGGTGTCGGGTTCGCTACCGCCCCGGCGAACGCAGCGAACCCCCGCGCCAATAACGAGGCCGGGCACGTGATTCGCTGGCGGGAGAGCCGCTTGCCCAACGCCTTCACCTGGGAAGTATTTGTGTTCGGCGCAGCGGCCGATGACGCGGATAACCACTCCGGGCTAAACGAGATGAACCAGTTCGCCAGCCCCGATGGCCTGTGGTTCGATGAGCGTGAAGATGGCCAAGGCATCCTGTGGATTCAGACCGACAACGGCTATGAAGGCGTTACCGAGCACACCAACGACCAGCTATTGGCCGTGGTGCCCCAAGGGTTAGAGGATATTCGCGGTACGGGGCCGGTGATCAACAGCAGCAACCAGCAGCAGCTCAAACGCTTTGCGGTGGGGCCGAACGGCTGCGAAGTGACCGGCATCTTTGCCACGCCGGATAAAACCGCGCTGTTCATCAACATCCAGCACCCCGACAACTGGCCCGCGGATGGCAGTGCCCTGGTGCAAGACGCCACTGCGGCGGCGAGTGGGCAAGTACGCCCGCGTGCCGCCACCGTGGTGATTCAGAAGCGCGATGGTGGGCCGGTGGGGGTGTGAACCACGAACACGCGATCAACGGTTTAAACCATGCTCCAAGCCCCGCGAAGGCGGGGCTTTTTAATGCGCATCAGCGCCGCCCATACGCTGCCAAAAAAACATCGACGGCGCTGGTGATTTGCCGCTGAATTTCCTCCTCGGTGGGCGTGGGGCGCACGCCCATCCGCACCTCCTTAATCAGCATACCCTGCCACATGCTGCAGAGCTGGTCGGCGGCGCGTGCCGGGTCGGGTAGGCTCAGGTGGCCAGCGCTGGCCAATCCTTCCAGTTTTTCGCGCAGCCACTGGCTGATAGCCCACGGGCCCGCGTCGAAAAAGGCCCTCAGCAGCTTGGGGTGCTGCTCGCCCTGGTGGCTCATGACTCGCTCTACCGCCAGAACGTGGGGTTCCAGCAAAAAACGCAGCATGCAGACCCCTACCTCGATCAGTGACTGGCGCACGGCGTCGTGGGTATCGGGAAGTTGGGCCAGCCCTTGACGGATCGTCGCGGTTTCGCGGCGGATGACGCTGCCAAACAGTGTCTCTTTCGTCGCGAAATGTCCGTACACCGTCACTTTCGACACGCCGGCTTCCCGCGCGACGGCTTCCATGGTGACGGCCTCCAAACCGTTGCGAAAAAAGAGGCAGGCCGCAGCGTCCAGCATCGCATCGCGTTTTGCCATGTCTTTGGGGCGGCCTGCGCTGCGTTTTTGGTCAGGCGACGTCGGTCGAGCGTCTGTCATGCAAGAAATCCATGCCCATACGTAAATAGTTATTGAACGGTAATGTACACATATTATAGTGAACGCTATCGTTCAAGAATAAACCATTTCGAGGCCAACATGGGTACGTTGAAGACTTCTTGGGGGCACCGGCTGCGCGGTGCGCTGGCGGCGTTGCTAATGATCGGTGTAACGCTGGTCGTGGTGGCGCTGGTGTCCAGTCAGCGTAGTAGCGCTCAGCAGGCGCGTCAGGAGGGCGCGGATAACGCCCTGCTCCAGGTCGTGGCGCAGCCGCTGGCGCAGGCTGACACGCTGACGCGAGAAGTGCGTTTAACCGGCCGAGTGGTGGCGCGCCAGTCGGTATCGTTGGCCTTCGAACCGGCCGGGCGAGTGGAGACTCTGCTGGCCGACCGAGGCGATGCAGTTGAGCAGGGCGAAGTGTTGGCCACCCTTGATACCCGCCGGCTAGAGAGCCGCCTAGCCGAAGTGGCAGCACGCAGCGAAGAGGCACGCGCGAGCCTCGCTCTGGCCCAGCGTCAGGAAGAGCGCGAAGCGCAGTTGAACCAGAGCAACTTTGCGAGCCGTACGGCGTTGGATCAGGCCCGCACCGACCGGTTGACCCTGCAAGCGCGACTCTCTGCGTTGGCCGCCGAGCGCGATAGCCTCACGGCCGATCTAGAAGACAGCACGCTCAAAGCGCCGTTTGCGGGCCGAGTGGTCGAGCGCTACATCGATGTAGGAAGCCTCGTGACGAGCGGCACGGCGGCGTTCGATGTCATCGATACGCGCCAGTTGGAGGCTCACCTTGGCTTGCCCGCGCGGCTGGCGGCGACGTTTGCCGTCGGGGAGGCCGTGATGCTGCAGGTGAACGATCAAACGATCGAGGGCAGCGTGCGTGCCCGGTTGCCCCAAGTGGATGGCGACAGCCGTACACAAACCTTGGTCGTGGCGATGACGGGCGACCATGCTGCCGTGCCTGGCGATTTGGCCGAGTTGAGCTACTCGATGACCGAACCCGCGAGCGGTTATTGGGTACCGCTAGCGGCGCTGCGTGCTGCCGACCGGGGTCTGTGGAACGTATTGATTGTCGAGCCAGACGAGGACGACCGCTACCGCGTTGCGCAAGCTAGCGTCGAGCTACTGCACACCGAAGGGGATGACGCCTTCGTGCGGGGCACTTTGGCCCCGGGTATGCGTTTGATTCGCAGTGGTACTCACCGCATTACGCCCGGGCAGCAGGTCACGCTGAGCGAGGACGTGGCCCATGCGCATTGAGTGGTTGTTCAATCGCCGCCTGCTGGCCCTCTCGCTGGGCCTGCTCATCGCCGCCGGGCTGTCGGCCGTTCAAACGCTGCCGCGCGCAGAAGATCCCTACCTCATCGCGCGCAATGCCACGGTACTGGCGCCGTACCCAGGCGCCACCCCAGAGCAGATCGAAGCGCTGGTGGCCAGGCCGATCGAGCAAGAACTACGCACCATTTCCGAGATCAGCGTGCTGGAATCCACGTCTCGCCAAGGCATCGCGCTGCTGAGTCTCGAACTGGGTGACGACGTCACCAACGTGGCGCCGGTATGGAGCCGCGTGCGCGATAAGCTGGGCGATGTGGCACCGTCGTTGCCGGAAGGGGTAGACACTCCAGAGTTGTTAGATGATCGCGGCTACGCCTTCAGCCTCGTGGCCGCGCTGCGTTGGACGCTGGATACGCCGCCCAACCCACAGCTCATGGAGCGTTACGCCGAACGCTTGGAAGATGCGTTTCGGCAGGTGGCCGGCACCGAATATACCCACCGCTTTGGCGTGGCCGGCGAGCAGGTCGAGGTGATGGTCGATCCGCTGGAGCTCAATGCCCTCGGACTTTCCGTGGGCCAACTGGCTGCCGCCATCGACGCCAGCGATGGACGACGCACCGCTGGCGAGGTGGTCACCCAAGGGTACCGTCTCACGGTAGGGCTGAGCGGGGAATTCGACGCGCTGGATCGTCTGCGGGAGATCAACGTGACGACTCGGCAGGGGCAAAGCGTCAAATTGGGCGAAATTGCCGAACTGCGCCGCGGTGTACAAGACCCACCCAGCGCCGTGGCGCTGCTCAACGGTGAGCGAGCGGTGTTCGTGGGCGCGCGCATGGCGCCTGGTCAGCGGATCGATCTCTGGGTGGCACGGGCGCAGGAGCGACTCGCGGCCTTCGCCGATGAGCTGCCGGTGGGGCTCGCCGTCGAGGAAGTGTTCGAGCAGGCCAGCTACACCAATCAGCGGTTGAGCGACGTGGCGCTTAGCCTGCTGATGGGGTTGGTGCTGGTGGTGGGTATTCTGTTTCTGACCATGGGGTGGCGTTCGGCGCTCACCGTGGGGCTGGCCATTCCCGCCACCGCCCTGCTGACATTGGCGCTGTTCCGGCCGTTGGGCATGGAAATCCACCAGATGAGTATTATCGGCATCATCGTCGCGCTGGGTCTGATGGTGGACAACGCGATCGTGATGACCAATGCCCTGCGGGAGCGCTTTCTGCAGGGCGATTCCGCGCTGGTCGCGACTCGGGATGCGTTGCGCCATTTGGCGGTGCCGCTGCTTGCTAGCACGCTGACGACCGTGCTGGCCTTCATGCCCATCGTGCTCATGCCGGGCCCGGCGGGCGAGTTCGTCGGGCCGCTCGCCATGGCGGTGATGGTGGCCCTGGTCAGCTCCTACCTGATCTCCCTGTTTCTGGTGCCCGCGCTATCGCCCATGTTGCTGGCCAAAGTGGCGGCCAAACCGCCCGCCCCGCGGGATAATGCGCTCAAGCGTGCCTTCCGAGGTACGGTGCGCAGTGCACTGCGCCACCCAGTGGCCGCCATGGTGATCACGCTCTGCGTGCCGGTGGGGGGCATGGCGCTGATGCCCACGCTGGACGTGGCGTTCTTCCCGCCCGCCGACCGCGATCAGTTCCACGTGGAAGTACGCCTGCCTCCTGCCAGCAGCATGGCGCAAACGGAATCGCTGGCCCACGACGTCGAGCGTATGGTGCGCGAGCTGCCGGGCGTGGTGCGTGTGTCTGCGTTCGTCGGTGAAAGCGCGCCGATGATGTATTACAACGTGCTAACGAACGAGGACAACAACCCGGCGTTTTTACACCTCATCGTCGATACGGCATCGCTGGACGTCACTCGCCAGCAAGTGCCCCAACTGCAGCAAGCGCTTGACCAACGCTTTCCCCAAGCCCAGAGCGTTGTACGCAAGTACGAGCAGGGGCCGCCGTTCCAAGCCCCTATCGAACTACGGGTGTACGGTGACGATCTCGACATACTCTCTTCTCTGGGGTTAGAGCTGGCGGGCCTGATGCACCAGCTTCCCCAGGTGACCCACGTGCGTGCCGGGATGCAGCAGGACCTGCCACGCCTGATGCTGGAGATCGACCAAACAGCGCTGAGCGATGCCGGACTGTCGCCCCAGACCCTAGCCGAGCAGGTGGGGGCCGCACTCTCTGGCCAGCCTGCGGGTGTTTTGCTGGAAGATACTCAGCAGTTGCCGGTACGCGTGCGCTATGCCGATGCGTGGCGCACCGATGCCGAGCAGCTGGCCGCCTTGCGCCTGGTCAGCGACCAGGTCAGCGAGGGGTTACCGCTGGCCGCCGTGGCCGAGAGCTATCTGGCGCCGTCGTGGAGCGTCATTACCCGCCGTAACGCCGAGCGCGTGCAGCTCGTGCAGGGCTATTTGGTGGCCGATGCGCTGCCGGCCGTCTCCATGGCGCAGCTCGATGCCAAGCTGCAAGCAGCCATCGATGCGGGTGAGATACGCCTGCCTCCCGGTTATCGGATCGAGACCGGTGGGGAAGCCGCCGAGCGTGACGAAGCGGTTAGCCAACTGCTCGCCTCGGTCGTGCTGCTAGTGATTGCCATGGTGGCCACGGTCGTACTGGCCTTTAATTCCTTCCGCCGCGCCGCCATTGTGTTCATTGCCGGTGCCCAGGCGATGGGCATGGGGGTCGTAGCACTGCTGCTGAGCGGCCACGCCTTCGGCTTCGTGATCATCGTCGGCATCATGGGGTTGGTGGGGGTGGCGATCAACGCAACGATCATCATCATTGCCGCGTTCGATGATGATCCTGCGGCTCGGCAAGGCGATAGGGAAGCCATGCTGGCGGTCATTAGCGGGCCGACCAGTCGGCACATCGTCTCGACCACCATCACGACCTTTGCCGGGCTCATTCCACTCATGGTGGCCGCCGGTGGGCTTTGGCCACCTTTCGCGCAAACCGTGGGCTTTGGACTACTCTTGGCCACACTGGTGTCGTTTTTCTTCACGCCAGCGCTTTACCGGCTGTGGGTCGCTAGGGCCGAGTAACGGTCAGCCCTTTTCGCTTATTCATAACGTGGACTATATTGCTATTTAGTAAACGAGCGTATCCTTTGTGTAATGGCGACGTGGTCGGCGCAGAAAGGGTACGTATTGTCGAGAGGCATATCGCGCTTGGATCACGGCTCGTTTCTGGGACGAAACGGCCCAGGCGCCGACTTTCATTGGATGAACTATGGTAGAAACCCCGCAAAATCAAACGCAAGGAGCGCCGCTGTCCATCAGCGAACCCAGCAGTCAGGCCGTCGCGGTACTCGGCGGACGGCCTAACGGCCAGGGCATTCGGATACTGGACGTCAGCGAGGAGTACGTGCAGTTTTGGGGAGGAGATCGCGACCACTGGTTGGGCGCGTCGCCTAAAATCGTCCATCAAGAGGCGGCGAACGAGCAGCTCTTGACCCAGCTCCACCACGCCTTGTCGGGTGGCAAGCTGGGCCTGGGATGCTCTCTCTCCGGCTTGGACCACGCTGAGGAAGCGCTGCTCTCCAAGGCGCCGCGGCCGCTCATCGAGTGGCGTGTCACCGCCATGTCGATGCCCGGATATGCCGATAACGTGTTGGTATTGGTGCAGCGCGACATCACCCAACGGGTGGAAAAAGAGGCCGAGCTCAAGCGTCTCGCCACCACCGATATGCTGACTGGGTTGATGAATCGCGCCCGGTTCGATTACCTGTTAAAACACGAGCTAGGGCGCTTGAACCGCTATGTGCGGCCTTTCTCGCTCATCATGCTCGATATCGACTACTTCAAGGCGATCAACGACAGCCAAGGCCACGATGTGGGCGACCAGGTCCTGCGCGCCTTGGCGGCACTGCTGGAAGACAATCTGCGTAGTGCGGACTACTGCGCCCGCTGGGGAGGGGAGGAATTCATCATTCTGGCCCCGGAAACGTCCCTTGAGCAGGCCGCCAGGCTTGCCGAGAAAATTCGTCAATGTATCGGAAGCGCCGCCTTTCCAGGCGCCGAGCGCGTGACCGTCAGTTTAGGCGTCGCAGAAGCGGCTGCGAACGACACGCCCAAAAGCATGATGAAACGGGTCGATAACGCGCTCTACCAAGCGAAAGAGAGCGGACGAGACCGCGTCGCGTGTTAGCAAATATGGCATGTTAGCAAAAAGGGGCCCAGCGGCCCCTTTGGTCGTTTTGAGTGATGGCTCTGCCTAGTGCGTCGCGATTAGCGAGGTGGCGGTGGAGTGATCTACGGCGTCGGCGAGCATTTCAGCGGTAATCGCAGATAGCGTCCAGCCCAGGTGGCCGTGGCCCGTGTTGTAGAAAACGGTCGGCAATTTGCCAGGGCCGACTTTAGGCAGCATATTCGGCAGCATCGGGCGCAGGCCCGCCCAAGGCACCACTCGTTGAGTACTCACGCCGGGGAAGCACTGCTCTACCCAGCGCACCAGCGGCTGAATCCGGTCGTTACGAATGTCGCGGTTCGCGCCATTAAACTCAGCGGTACCGGCCACGCGGAAACGGTCGTTCCCCAGACGGCTGGTCACCAGCTTGGTCTCGTCATCCAGCAAGCTCACCGTCGGTGCGGCCTGCTGTGAGGCTGCATCGTCCAACTGCACGGTGATGGAGTAGCCTTTGACCGGGTAGATGTTCACGCGGTCGCCCAGCTGGGCGGCGATGGCACGACTGCCGACCCCGGCACACACCACCACGCTATCAAAGCTTTGGCGTACCTTTTCACCGTCGACGGAAGCGCTGACCCAGGCACTGTTCTCATCCGCACCCAGGTCGGTCACCTGGTGGCCGTAGTTCAGCCGCACGCCGCGTTTGGCCGCGGCCTTGGCGAGGCCGTTGGTGTATTTGTGAATATCCCCGGTAGCGTCGCTTTCGGTGAAGAAGCCGCCGTAGTAGCTACCCGCGAGCGTGGGTTCGATGGCGCGCATTTCTTCTGGTGTGACCGCCCTACGCTCGAGCCCGCCTTGGTGCAGAAGCTGTGAGACCTTAGCGGCATGCTCGTAGCCCGCTTTATCGCGGTAGATATGCAGAATGCCTTTTTGTTTCACGTCGAAATCGATCTGCTCGTCTTGCGCCCACTGAAACAGATGCTCCCTGGCGGCAATGGCGAGGCGCGTCGTTTCGATGGTGTTGTCGGCATAGCGGGGGATGGCGGCGATAAATTCCGCAAACCAGCTCAGCTTGTGCCAGGTAGGACGAGGGTTGACGAGCAGTGGGGCGTCGTTTTTTAGCATCCAGCGCAGGCCTTTGATGACCGTTGGCCAGTGGTTCCATACCTCAGCGTTGGAGGCAGAAAGCTGCCCGCCGTTGGCAAACGAGGTTTCCATCGCGGCGTAGCGATGCTTTTCAAACACAGTGACGTCAAAGCCGCGTTTCACGAGGGCGTAGGCGCTGGTAATACCGGTAATACCACCGCCAATAATTGCAATGCGTTGCATGAGTCTCTCCACAGATTGTATGAGCGTCGGGTGATACCCCAGCAAACGTGTTTGCTAGGCGTACCCCTTCCGTCATGGAACCTGAGAGATTCACGCCGATGATGTGGCGCTTGCTCCTTCGGTGGGCTGAGTGACGCCGTCATCAACCGCTCTTCGGAACGTATTGGTAAAAACGTTAGCGGCTGCGGTCCGTTGGCCTGAGAGTTTCCGGGGTCGTTGCTCCTTCGGCGCTGGTGTCGTGTACCAGTCTCTCCCGCAACTGCGTACTTAACGTTGTAACGCGGCGGTGCTAAAAAGGGAATAGGCGAAAGGTGGAAGCCGCTCAATCGCGTGGCTTTGCCAGGCTGCGTGTTTTCACACACAATGCTTGCTATCTGCAACGAACTATCTGCAACGAACTATCTGCAACGAACTATCTGCAACGAACTATCTTCAACGAGCTATTTTCGAGCGATTACCTTCGATCAATCATCTTCAAGCAATGGACAACGCGCATGCAGGCAAACGGATTTTTTGAGGGCATCGGCGAGGCGATAGGCGATGCCATTCGCGTGGTGGTGGAGTTTTTGGTGGGGCTCTTCACCAACTTTTTCGGTGCTTTTGACGACTTTATCGGCGGTCTGACGCGTTCGCTGGGGATCAACGACTCGTTCTTGAGCCTCGCGATACTGCTCATCGGCCTGCTGGTGCTGTGGGGTGGGCTGCGTGCGTTTTTGCGTGGCTCCATCATTGGCGGCATTTTCCGCACGCTGATTGGGCTCTTTATCCTATCGTGGCTGATGATGTAGTACTAAGACGATAGGGAAAATAAAGCGTTTCCCTCGTGCGTAGCTAGAATCCGTAAAAGAGGTCCTGAGCCTCATTCATGTCACTATGACGCATCGTCATTTGCTTCTTTGGTGCATTTTGTCATCATCTGCACTCTTTTTGTGCAAAGGCGAGTGCGATGAAAACGTATCTTGGCAAGATGCGCGGAGAACGAACGCCGCGCCCCCGGGTGGGCTGGCAGGATGCCTGCTGGTCGTGGCTGGGTGCCTTTACTGGCATGGCGCTGATTTGCTGGCTAAGCGCCGAGTGGCTCTCCCAGCAGCTGTTGATCGTGGGCTCGTTCGGGGCAACCTCGGTGCTGATTTATGCCGCCCCGGAAAGCCCCTTTGCCCAGCCCAGCCATGTGCTGTTTGGCAGCGTGCTCTCTGCCTGTGTGGGCGTGGGCTGCTACCAACTGCTGGGGGCCACGCCGCTGTCGATGGCGTTGGCGGTGTCGCTCTCCATTTTGGTCATGCAGCTTACCCATACCGTTCATCCGCCAGGGGCTGCCGCTGCGCTGATTGCCGTGGCAGGCGGTGCCAGCGTGCATCAGTTGGGCTGGTGGTATCCTCTGATCCCCATTGGCGCAGGCTGCATCGTCATGCTGGTGGTGGCGATTCTGGTCAATAACTTGGCGCGCCACCGCCGCTATCCGCGCTACTGGTAGCGCTGTAGCTGCGCTTCCAGGGCAAAAATATGCGCATCCTCGGTGCCCAGCTCGCGCAGCGCTTGGGCGAGGTTCAGCAAGTAAGCGCTGTTGGGGCCGCTGGGGCCGTGGGCTTGGGCAATTTGCTGGGCGATGTCGGCCAGCGGGGCATCGCCTAAAAACGCTGGGTTGTCTTCGCTGGCCAGATAAATCAGCCCCTCGCTAGGCGCTTGGTCGGCGTCAGGGTTACCCGCTTCATCCAAAAACGTCAGCGTGACTTTTTCCCGTAGGTAGCCGTTTTTCTCCCGCACATCCAACGGTGCGAGCACCTCTGGGGTGATGCGGTAGGCCATGCCGTGACATACCGCACCTTCGGCACGAATCAGCGTCGCCACACGCCCCGGCGCTTCCGGCGTGCCGCGGTGGTCGTGGGAGCCCTGCCAGAAGCGCCGCGCCCAGCCGGTAATCGCCGCAGGCCGGCGCTCTAAATAGTCAAAATCGGCCTTCCAAATCAGCGAACCGTAGCCAAAAAGCCAGATATCCGCATGGCCGTCGAAGAAGTTTCTTTGCTGGTTTAACGTCGTGGTATCAAGCAACATAAGCGATCTACATTTGTGACCAAAGTGGCTGCACGCGCATGGCGTTAACGGTGGTTCATCATCCGGGTTATACGATTGATTTACCAGCCAATCACCCCTTCCCCATGGAAAAGTTTCGGTTGCTTCGGCAGCTATTGGGTGAGCAAACGCTGGCCTGCCCCATCGAGTGGCACACGCCCCAACCGGCTACCATAGAAAGCCTCCAGCGCGTGCACACCCGTGAATACGTCCAGGCGTTTTTGTACGGCCAGCTCGATCGTGCCGCTCAGCGACGTAGTGGATTCGTGTGGTCGCAAGCCTTGGTGGAACGAGTGCGGCTGGAAACCGGCGGCACGCTGCTCACCCTGGAAGCGGCCCTGACCACCGGGCTTGCCTGCAACTCGGCGGGCGGCACGCACCACGCCCATGCGGATGCCGCCAGCGGCTACTGTTTGATCAACGATTTAGCCGTGGCCGCCGCCCACGCGCTGGCGCAGGGCTGGGTAGAGCGGGTGCTGATTGTGGATTGCGACGTGCATCAAGGCGATGGCACCGCGCGGCTCTTTGCCAACGAACCCGGCGTGTTTACCTTTTCCATGCACGCGGCGCGTAACTTCCCCGCCCGCAAAGCAAAAAGCGACCTGGATATCGACCTGCCCAACGGCATGGAGGATGCGGCTTATCTGGCCGAACTCGCGTCTTGGCTGCCTGGGGTACTCGCCGCGTACCAGCCAGACGTAGTGCTCTATGATGCCGGGGTGGATGTGCATCACGATGACCGACTGGGCTACTTATCGCTCAGCAGCGACGGGCTCTATGCCCGGGATCACTACGTGTTGAACCTTTGTCGTGAGTCTGACATTCCCGTGGCGGCGGTCATCGGCGGCGGCTACGACCGCGATATTGCCGCCCTGGCTACACGTCACGCCCAGCTACATCGAGCCGCTGCGGATGTGCTGGCGGCTCATTAACGCTTTGATTGAAAAGGACGAACGCGATGCGCGCTATTTTTCTTGTCGATAACGGCTCTCTGCGCCCCCAGGCGACCCATAATCTGCGCCGGGTGGCGGCCGCGTTGAGCGAGACGCTAGGGGAGACTGTTCAGGCGGCCTCGCTGCTGCACTCCAATAAAATCCCCGCTGAAGAGGTCGATGGCATTCCCGCCATTACGTTAGGCCCCGCCGCCGAACGCAGCGCCGAGGCAGGCGCCACCGAGATTATCGTGCTGCCGTTTTTCTTCGGCCCCAGTAAAGCGCTAACGGGGTACTTGCCGGAGCGAATGGCCGCGCTACAGGCCCGTTTTCCTAACGTGTCGGTGCGGGTTGCTCAGCCACTGGTAGATGAACTTGGGAGTAACGATCTGCGCTTGGCACAGCTGTTGGCCAATAACGTACGTGCGCAGTTGCCTGAACAAGGCGCTGCCAAGGTCGCGCTGGTGGACCACGGCAGCCCCATTCCCGACGTTACCGCCGTGCGTAACCGCCTGGCTGGGCAATTGAGCGTGCTGCTGGGCGACGACGTGCGCTGCGTGGCGGCGGCTTCCATGGAGCGACGTGACGGCGACGAGTACCGCTTTAACGAGCCGCTATTGGAGCACCTGCTGGATACGCCTGAATTCAGCAGCGGGAACGTGGTGCTGGCGATGCTGTTTCTCTCCCCAGGTCGTCATGCCGGTGAGGGTGGCGATATCGCCGAGATCTGCGCCGCCGCCGAACAGCGCCACAGTGGGTTGACGGTGACGACCACCGCGTTGGTCGGCGAGCACCAGGGGATCGTTGAGATTTTACACTCACGCCTGCGCCAAGCGCTTGACGGAGAACGCTTTCTGCTTGAAATGCCTGCGCAGTAGTCAAGTGCCCGGTTAAGGGAAGCGCGCAAGGGGAGATGTAACGTTGCCCAAAGGCGCGTAGAATCGCGAGCTTTTGCAAGCGTGCTCGTTTCTCCAACAGCGCTTCCTCGTTAACCAGGGCCTCTATCTTGATCGCAACCGCCAACATCACCATGCAGTTTGGGGCCAAGCCCCTGTTCGAAAATGTTTCCGTCAAATTTAATAACGGCAATCGCTACGGGTTGATTGGCGCGAATGGTTGCGGTAAGTCCACCTTTATGAAAATCCTGGGAGGCGAGTTGGAGCCCTCGTCTGGCCAGGTGATGCTGGATAGCAGTACCCGGCTGGGTAAGCTGCGCCAGGACCAGTTTGCCTACGAAAACGAACGGGTCATCGACACCGTTATCATGGGCAACGCCGAGCTGTGGAAAGTGGCCGCCGAGCGCGAGCGCATCTACTCGCTGCCTGAAATGAGCGAAGAAGACGGTATGGCCGTAGCGGATTTAGAAGTGCGCTACGCCGAGCTGGATGGCTACACCGCCGAGTCCCGCGCGGGCGAGCTGCTGCTGGGCCTGGGCATTCCTATCGAACAGCACACCGGCCCCATGAGTGAAGTCGCGCCTGGCTGGAAGCTGCGCGTGCTGCTGGCCCAGGCGCTGTTCTCCGACCCAGACGTGCTGCTGCTGGACGAACCCACCAACCACCTGGATATCAATACTATCCGCTGGCTGGAAGAGATTCTAAAAGCGCGCAGCAGCACCATGGTGATCATTTCCCACGATCGTCACTTCCTGAACAGTGTGTGTACCCACATGGCGGATCTGGATTACGGCGAAATCACCCTGTTCCCCGGCAACTACGACGATTACATGACAGCGGCCACTGCGGCCCGCGAACGTCAGCATGCGGACAACGCCAAGAAGAAGGCGCAAATTGCCGAGCTGCAGCAGTTCGTCAGCCGCTTCTCGGCCAACGCCTCCAAAGCGAAGCAGGCCACCTCGCGGGCGCGCCAGATCGACAAGATCAAACTGGAGGACATCAAACCCTCCAGCCGGGTGAGCCCGTTTATCCGCTTTGATCAAAACAAGAAGATCCACCGTAACGCGGTGAACGTGGAGGCGATTACCAAAGGCTACGACGGCGAGCCGCTGTTCAAGCGTTTCTCCATGACCGTGGAAGCAGGTGAGCGCATTGCCATCATCGGCCCTAACGGCATTGGCAAAACCACCCTGCTGAAAACGCTGGCGGGGGATCTTCGCCCAGACGCCGGTGAAGTGAAGTGGACCGATGCCGCCGAGCTTGGCGTATTCGCCCAAGACCACGCCGATGACTTCGCCAATGACGCCACGCTGTTCGAGTGGATGGGCCAGTGGACCAAAGGCGGTGAGCAGGTGGTACGCGGCGCGTTGGGCCGCATGCTGTTCTCCAGCGACGACATCAACAAGTCGGTGAAGGTGATCTCGGGGGGCGAGCAGGGGCGAATGCTGTTCGGTAAGCTAACGCTCACCAACCCCAACGTGCTGCTGATGGACGAGCCCACCAACCACCTGGATATGGAGTCCATCGAGGCGCTCAACCTGGCGTTGGAGAACTACCCCGGCACGCTGCTGTTCGTTAGCCACGACCGGGAGTTCGTCTCCAGCCTCGCCACCCGCATCATCGACATGCAGCCGGATGGCATCGTCGATTTCAGCGGCAGCTACGACGACTACCTGCGCAGCCAGGGCGTGGTGTAGCGCTTAACCAATGATTTGAGCGTAGGTGGCCTCGGTGGCTGGCTCTCGGTCGGCATCCAGCATGTCGCCGCTGAAGGTCTCGTTCATCTCTTTGGCGAGTTCCACATACACGTGCATCTGCTGATTGCGGCGTTTGTGCAGCGGCGGCTTCACCAGCAGGCTAACCCCCCGAATGGGCTCGTGGGTTTCCCCGCGCAGCAGGTCGGGCATTTCCCCAGGCGGGAAGGCGTTGGCCACGGTAATCGGGTTAGATGCCTGCTGGCCGTCGATCAAAAACACCTTCTTGATGGCGTCGTAATGGGCGCCCTTGCCACGCAGCCACTCGGTCAATCGCTCATCGGTGGTGACATCCGGCTGGTTGAAAATGACGAACAGCGAGTGCTGTTTGACCTTCCCCGTGCGCTTGGCGGGAGCGGGCGGCGGCTCTTCCGCTGGCGGCGGCGTAGGCGCGGCGACCGGTGCCTCTGCTGCTTCGGCCTTGGCCTTGGCGCGACGTCGTTTGGGCACTACGACGTAAGCGAAAATCACTACGGCCAGCACCCCTAACAGCAGCGAGGCAAAGGCCAGTAGAACGGGCAGTGACGTTGTATCCATGGGGTAACACCCTTTTGTTAGTTAACCCTTAGGCGCTATTTAATCGCAAAATGGTGGCGTTGAGTGCCAGCGCGAGAGCGACCCACAGCCAGTAAGGCACCATTAGCCACGCGGCGAGGCTATTCACCTGGGCAAACAGGCCAATGGCCAGCGTAATCAGCCCCAACAGCAGCACGATATCCACCAGCGCGGCGGCCATCTGTTTGCGCCCAAAAAACAGCCATGACCACGCCGCATTGACCAACAGCTGCACACCATACACAGCAAGGCCCGCGCTACGCAGTGGCGAGTCGTCCGCCATATAAATCCGCCAAGCCGCAATCGCCATCAAGAGATAGAGAATCCCCCAGGCGATGGGGAACGCGAGATCGGGCGGCGTCCAGCGAGGTTTGCGCAGCGCCCGGTACCAACCATCGGGACGAAAGCGTGCGCCCGTGGCGGCAGCGGCACCCACCAGTAGCAATGAGACCAGCAGCGCCAACAGCGAAGCGAGCATAAACCACCTGTTCGTGAGTAAAGAAACGCGCGTTAAAACGAGAGAATCAGTAGCCTAGCAGCGTTTTAAAACACGTAGGCATAAAAAAAGCACCACCTAAGTGATGCTTTTCGTCCATAAGGGTTCCCCCAAAAGGGGAAACCCAGCCCTGCGCATCGCGAAGAGGCTTAGCTCATGCGGTCATAGCCGTTATCCATGAACGGATAATCGGTGTAGCCCTTCTCATCGCCGCCATAGAACGTTTCATGGTTCGGCTCGGTGAGCGGGGCGTTCACGCGGAAGCGCTCCGGAAGATCCGGGTTGGCAATGTAGGGGCGGCCAAAGGCCACGGCATCGGCAGTATGTTCGCTGATGCGTGCTTCGGCGCGCTCGGCGTCGTAGTTGCCGCAGTAGATCAGGCTGCCGCTAAAGCGTTCGCGCATCTGCTCACGGAAACCGGCAGGGAAGGTGATGTCGCCGCCCGCCCAGTTCGGCTCGTTGAGGTGCAGGTAGGCGAGGCCGCGCTTGGAGAGCTGCTCTGCCATGTAGAACGCCATCGCTTCCGGCTCATCGTCGGTCAAGCCGAACAGCTCGATGAACGGCGTCATACGAATGCCGACACGCTCAGCACCAAACACTTCCACGACCGCATCGACCACTTCCAGCGGGAAGCGGGCACGGTTTTCCAGCGAACCGCCGTACTGGTCGGTGCGCTTATTGGTGCCGGTGGCCAGGAACTGGTTCAGCAGGTAAGCGTTGGCAGCGTGGACTTCGACCATATCGAACCCGGCGCGCTTGGCACGGATGGCCGCTTGGCGGTAATCATCCACGATGCCAGGAATCTCGTCGGTTTCCAGCGCACGTGGCGTGCTGGTGGGGTGCTGACCAGCGGTGCCGTCTTCGAATTCAACAAAGCACTGAGCGCCTTCACCTTTCAGCGCGCTAGGGGCTACCGGCTGCTGGCCGTTGGGCTGCACCATCTCATGGGAAACGCGGCCCACGTGCCACAGCTGAAGAGCAATACGACCACCCTTGGCGTGAACGGCATTCACGACGCCTTTCCAGCCTGCTTCCTGCTCATCGGTCCAGATGCCGGGTGTGTACACATAACCACGGGCAGTGGGAGAAATATTGGTGGCTTCGCTAATGATCAGGCCCGCACCGGCGCGCTGGCCGTAATAAGCTTCCTGCATCTTGCCCGGCACGCTATCCGGCGTGCGCGAACGGGTCAGCGGCGCCATGATGACGCGGTTAGGAATGTTCAGGCTACCTAGCGTGGTAGGGGTAAACAGCGTCTCGTACGCCATAGGGCAAAACTCCTTTGAAGCAGTGGTTATCATCGTGGCGAATAGAATAGACCAGTTTACTAGTAAGCGCCAACGACGATGCTATGCCCTAGTTAATGGGGACGGACGCGCAAAACAAAACCCCGCCGAGTAAATGAGGCGTGGTTGAGGAGGGGGCAAGGCGGTGGAGAATGCCTCTGGTGTGGTCTCTCATCACAGAATTGCATTTGCCAGCACCGTTCTACATCATGAGGTTAACTTAAACATGATAGGGGCTAACGCGTGCTTAATACCTCAATCCAGTGCCCGAGCAAGCAGCATGAAACCTAAGCTCCCCATCAATATTAATGACCTGCTCCATCACCGCACCGTAGAAAGCGAGAGGGTCGAGTACAAGGAGGGCTGGAACCCTGAGTCCATCCTGCACACCTTGTGTGCTTTCGCTAATGACTTCCACAACTTGGGTGGCGGTTATGTGTTGGTGGGGGTTGCTGAAGAAAATGGCCAGCCGCAGTTGCCACCTATTGGTCTGTTACCTGAGCAAATCGATGCCATTCAAAAAGAGCTGTTAAATCTTGGGCACTCAGCCATTGCGCCGCACTATCATCCGCTCACCGCTACCTACGAGATTCAGGGGGCCACAATTCTGGTGTTGTGGGCTCCTGGCGGAGAAACACGCCCTTATAAAGCCAAAACTAGCCTGAGCAAGAAGAGTGATTGGGCCTATTACCTGCGTAAACATACCAGCACGGTGAAGGCCTCGGGGCAGGATGAGCGTGAGCTGCTGAGCTTAGCAGCCACCGTGCCTTTTGATGATCGCTATCGCCAATCGGCAAAATTAAGCGACCTTTCTCCCTATTTAATGCGTGATTTTTTGCACGACATTGGTAGTGAGTTATTGGCTGAAGCCCGCGAGTTGGATATTGAAACCCTGGGTCGCCGCATGAACGTGGTGGGTGGCCCAAGCGAAATGGCTTTCCCCAAGCATGTAGGTCTGCTGTTTTTTAATGAACAACCTGAGCACTTCTTTCCAGCCACCCAAATAGACGTGGTGTACTTTCCAGACGGAGCTGGTGGTGATCATTTCGAAGAAAAAGTGTTTAAGGGGCCGCTTGGCCGCATCACTCGTGATGCCTTGGACTATATCAATCGCAACTACCTTAAAGAGGGCGTAACCAAACACGCTGATCGTCCTCAGGCTGAGCGTTTCTGGAATTTTCCGCTGGCTGCTATTGAAGAGGCGGTGGTAAATGCCGTGTACCATCGCTCCTATGAAATTCGTGAACCCATTGAAATACGTATTGATGGTCAAGAGCTGATGGTACTGAGTTTCCCAGGGCCAGATCGCTCTATCCGCTTGCAAGACCTGCAGGCAGGTAAAGCCGTCAGCCGCCGTTACCGCAATCGGCGCATTGGTGAGTTTTTAAAAGAGCTGGATTTAACCGAAGGACGTTCAACGGGTGTGCCAAAGATTCTTCGCGTGATGAAGGCGAACAATTCTCCAGAGCCGATATTCGAAACCGACGATGAGCGTAGCTACTTCTTAATTCGCTTGCCTATTCATACAGGTTTTTTGATTGATGAGGTTACTGCGGTTGAGGGCACCCCTGATGTCACTGACCAAGTAGGGACTAAGCAAGGACTAAGTAAGGAGCAAGTAGATCTGCTTCAGGCTTGTGTTGAAGAAGCCCCTATCACACGTTTGATGAACGTAGTGGGGCGCTCCAACAGAACCAAGTTCCGTGCGGCGGTGCTGAATCCACTGCTTAATTCTGGGTTGATTGAAATGACTCAGCCCGACTCGCCACGTAGCCCAACTCAGAAATATCGATTAACCGCGTTGGGTAAGCAAATACTTGCCAAAAATAAAGGTTAATTGACTGAGCGTGGTTTGCTCGTGGCTATCCTCTCGACCAAGGCCAGCGACGTTTAACCGGCGTATCAATCTGCCCGATGGCGCTGGTGAGCGGCAGCATAATGGCGCTGAGCTGGCGGTGGCAGACGGCGCTGCTGAGTACGCCGGGGCACTGTTTGAGCAGCAGGTCGCACTGTTGGGAGGCGATAAAGAGCTGCTCCACAACCGCAGGCGCGAACAGCGGCTTGGCCTGCTGGCAGCAGCGGGTCAGCTCTCGGGAGAGCATTGAGAGCATGCTGGTGTCTAGCCAGCAGGGAAGCGGGTCTTCTAGCCGTCCGGCAATCGAGTGCTGAACGGCTTCAAACGATGTGCGTAAAAACAGCAGGGTTTGACGAAGCTGGCGCTGTTCACTGGTCATGTGACGTCCCTTTACCTCAACGGCTCTTTATCTACCAAGGTGTTGGCTAAAAAGAGAGTGTTTCTCATTTGCATTTATGGTGAAGATAGCCTCCCTCAATCGCGGTGTCAATCTCAGGCTATTGTCTCGAACTATTCAAGGGCCATTATCACGGGCCTGATAAAGCTGCCAATCATTGTTGGTGAGCGGCTTGGCACCCTGTTCGGTGACCACCACAGTATCGCTTAAGCCAACGCCCCACTGGCCGGGCACCCGCAGGCAGAGCGGTAAATGAAACACCATGTTGGCTTCAAAGGTGCGCGTTTGGCCTTTGGCAATGTAGCCCGTGCCTTCTACCCAACTCGGCGGAAACTGCGCGCCCACGGCGTAGCCAAACACTCCGGAGAAAAACAGTTGGTCGCGTTGAGGGGCCAGCAGGGTATCAGCGGCCTGGGCGGCGGCATCAAAAGAGTGGCCGGGGCGCATGGCCTCGCAGAGGTTTTCAAACATCGAGCGGCAGAGCTCTTGGGTGGCGGTGAGAGCGGCGTTCGGGGTGCCGGTTACGGCGGTGCGCATCATCGGTGCGGTGTAGCGCTGATACGCTGCGCCGAACTCTAAAAACACGGGCTCGTTGGCCTGAATCACGCGGCGTTTATGGTTCACGTGAATCACCCCAATGCGGTGCCCGCTGGTCACGATAGGCTGCAGGCTCATAAACTCGCTGCCGTTTTCGAGGAGCGCTTTAGCGCCAATGGCGGCAATGTCGTTATCGGTCATGCCGGGTTGAATGGCGGCCATCGCCGTCTCTAAGCCAGCGGCGGTGATGCGGGCGCTCTCTTTGAGCATCTCAAGTTCGGCGCTGCTTTTGACGATTTTGATGGCATCAAGCAGTTCGCCCGCTTCAAAAAAGCGCTCTTTACCCACCGCCTTGGCTAAGGCGTCCATCACGCCCACCCGCAGCCCGCTGCTCCAGCCGTCGATGCCAATACGCGGGCAGGGGGTTAACAGGTCGGCTAGTGGAGCGATGATTTCATCCAGGTTTTCCCACCGGTAGCCAATAATTTCGTCGACGCGGGCGGTCACCACCGCAGCCCCCGTTTCAATCGAAGCCACTTGAAGAACGAGCTTGTCTTGAGTGCAGACCAAGCAGGCATGCACCGACACCTCAAAGGTGTGATAACCGGTGAGGTAGTTAATATCAGCGGGGTCGGTGAGCAGCAGCGCGTCTAGCTCGCGCTGGGCCATGGCGTGGCGCACCTTCTCAAGGCGCGCTTGATACTCAGCGGGGGAAAAGGGTAGCTCGCTTTGGGCAAGCGATGCGGCAAGGGCTTCGCGGTAGTGGTGGTAATCCATGGCGACCTCCAGCGTTAGGTAAGGTCAGTATAGGTCGCCCTCTAAAGCGTGCCGCGAAGGCCCTCAACGATTAACGGGTTAACAGATACACCCCCTGCAGGAAGTAAAACACCCCAATGCCGGTGACGATCCAGCGGGTCCAGGTGCGGAAATTGGCGTCGGTCAGGCGGTGCAGAATCCGTGTGCCGGTTTGGGTGCCCAGCATGGCAAATGGGGCGGCCAGTAGCACGATGCTCCACTCACCCACGCTGAGCGCAAGGGCGGCACCTAAGTAGAAGAGAATTTTAATGGAGTGGGCGACCACTTGAATCATGGCCTTAGTGGCCACGACTTGGCGGCGGTCCATCTGCGAGCGCACAAAGAAGATATCGATCAGCGGGCCGGATACCCCGGCGGCAATCGTGAGGCCACCCGAGGCGATGCCGCAGCAAAACGCGTGGCTGGCGCGATGGGCATCGAGCTGGAACCAGTGCTTGGGCGTCCAGACCAAGATGGGCAGCAGCCCGATTAATAAAGAAACAGTGGCCGCATTGGGCGTGTAGTTAAACAGCAGCAGAAGCCCAGCCGCGCTGAGTACGCCCAGCGCCATAAGCGCCACAATGCGCCACACGATAAAGCGCCGCGAAAGCCACGCCCGAGAGGCATTGGCCGTTAACTGAATGACGCCATGCACGGCCATGGCAGTACTGGCGGGGAATATCACCAGCAGGAACCACAGCAACACCAGCCCGCCCGCCATACCAAATACGCCGGAGAGCATGGAAGTGAAAAACACCACGCCGACAAAGGCGAATCCCATTAACAGTGTCATGAAAGACGCCCTCAGCTACGACAGAATGGCCACACCTGATAGAACTTGCGGCACTGGAACTCTGCCTGGCAGCTGTTGAGCTGGGCCTGGTAGCGGTTGGAAAGGCTCGCCACTTGGCGGCCTGCGTTGAGCACCTGGGGTTTACTGCGATAAGTGCCCCGCTGATAGCCGCCTGCGCCCTCGTGGTAGGCGTAATAGAGGTGCTCAGGATTGTTGAGCGAAATGCCCGTTTGCGCGCGAGTGCGGGCGTTGTACCAGCCAATGAAATCGGTGGCGTGTTTCATATGCGTGCGCCGGGCAAATAGGCTGCCCGCTTGGTCTTCGTACTCGCCCCACACCGGGTCTTGAGCTTGGGCGTAGCCTTTGGCGGAAGAGGGGCGCGGGCCGGGAATAAAGCCAAGGTAGTATTTGCGGTCTGGGCGCACGTGGCTGCGAAACGAGGACTCCCGCTGAATAAACGCCATTTGGGTCGCGATGGGCGTTCCCCACTTCTCTTCCGACGCTTGCGCGTAGTCGTACCAGCTAGGCTGTTCGCGGAAAATCTCGCAGATATTGGTCTGATCCTCCGGCGGGCTGGGCGCAAAAGTAGCGCACCCAGAGAGCAGCAGTAGGGCAGCGACGGCCAGCCAACCGCGTAGCTGGGCGGTGGAAGAGGAAGCAGCGGAAGAGAGCGTAGAGACCCAAAAGCTATCAACAGGGCGATGCATAGGACGGTCCTTGTGGATAAGACGTATTGCTCACGTTTTGTGTAGTGTACTGATGACGGATAAAGCGCGTTGGGCGCTTAGCGCAGCAGCGGCTCCAGGCAGCGGCGCAGGCGCTGTGCCTCTCGCACCAGCGTTTCCCCAGAGAGCATGCCCACCCCCATCACCAAACCAACGCGTGGGTCGTTCGGCGCACACACTGGGCTTAACGGCCGCACGATTAAGTGCTCTTTCAGTAACGATTGCGCGATGGCCACATCGTTAATGCCCGGCTCGAACTCCACGCAAAGGCTGATGGCACTGCTGGGAGCCGACACCGAGCGCACGTGGGGCAGCGAGCGCAGCTGGTCGTGCAGCACCTGCTGGCGGCCTAAATAGTCCCGCTGAATGCGCCGACACCAGGCATCCAAATCACCATCAAAAATAAACTGGGCCAGCACGGCTTGGTCCAGCATACGGCCCTCGCGAAACAGCTCGCTGCGCAGGCGGTTCATGGGCCCTGCCAAATGGCGCGGCACCACCAAGTAGCCCAGCCGCAGGCCGGGAAACATCATCTTAGAGAAAGAGCCTACCAGCAAATGGCGTTCAGAGTGGGCATCGAACAGCAGGTTGGGGTGGTCGTCGCGGTTAAATTCATAGTCATCTTCCACCACGTAGGTGGGCGATAACGCCTCACACAGCCGCTGTTTATGCTCGGCGCTGGTCGGCACGCTGAGCGGATAGTGGTGCGAGCCGGTGAGGTAAGCCAGCGCCACGGGGCCGGGAGTGGCGGGCAAGGCATGACCAGCTTCAGGCCGCCACGGCAGCATTTCGATGTTAAGCCCGGCGGCGGTAAACACGTTGCGCGCACCCCAATAACAGGGCGACTCCATGGCCACCGTATCGCCCACATCCGCCAGGGCAACGGCGCACAGCTCGATGCCGTTGTGGGTGCCATCGGTAATGATGATCTGCTCGGTATCGCAATGGATATCCCGCCAGCGGGCCAGGAAATCACGAATCGCCCGTTTCAGCGGGCCGTAGCCGCCGGTGGAGTAGGAGAGCAGCAGCGCATTTTGCGGCACCGTCACGCTGGCGTAGAGCTGCCGCCATTTGCGCATGGGGAACTGAGCGATATCGGGAATGCCGGGCACGAAGGCCCCGCTTTGAATCATGCTAGCCCCAGGGCCTTGCAGCACCCGCTGGGCGCGCTGTGATAGCTGCACATTGGTGGGTGCATCGGGTGGGGGCGTTACCGGCTTGCAGGTCCAGGTGCCTTGGCCGTGGGCGGTGGTCAGCAACTGTTCTTCCAACAGCGTGCCAATCGCCAGGGCCAGGGTTTGGCGCGCCACCTGAATGGCATCGGCCAACACCCGATGAGAAGGCAAACGCAGCCCGCTGGGCCACTGCTGCGTAATGGCTTGGCGCAGCGCCTGCTCAATGCGCACCTGCTTACTCAGCCGCTCCGGTTGGAGTGCATAAAGTTGCATAAATTGGTGCAAGACTTGCTGGCGATCCATATCAACGCCCCCTTTCCCGCGTGAAGCCCGCTGCTGTCAGGCGTTTAGACGAAAGCATTATGTCAGCTATGCACTTATTTGGTGCGTTGAAAAAGTGGTCTAGTCGAACGCCAAAGTGGTGCATTCGCGTTCTGACCGCCGCCTGCTAGCGTGTAACTATTCCGTCACTGGAATCAGGATACTGCGCCACAGAGCGCCAACGACAACATCCAATAACCTGCAGGATACTGTGCGATGACCACTCCCTCTTCTGAACAGGATAAGCTCGTCCGGGTACTGGCCCGCGGCGACGTATTAGCCCTCGCCTTCGGCGCGATGATTGGCTGGGGCTGGATTGTATTAACCGGCACTGCGATTCAATCCGCTGGCAGCGTAGGCGCTATCTTAGCGTTTATCGTCGGTGGTTTAGCGATCATCATGGTGGGCCTGACCTACGCCGAGCTGGCCTCCGCCATGCCCAAAGTAGGCGGTGAGCATGTCTACAGCTACCGCGCCCTGGGTCACTTACCCTCTTTCTTATGCACCTGGGCGATTATTTTAGGCTATTTAAGCGTGGTGGCCTTTGAAGCCGTGGCGCTGCCCACCGTCATTGAGCACCTAGCGCCAAACTATGCGGTTGGCCACTTATGGACCATCGCGGGCTGGGAAGTCAAAGCGACGTGGGTGGCTGTCGGTGTTGGCGGCTCGCTCGCCATGATGATTATCAACTACTTCGGTGTGACCACCGCAGCGCTGATCCAGAAAGTCGTGACCGGCATGATTTTGCTGGTTGGTGTGTTGTTTGTCACGGGCGCGCTGTTTGAAGGCGAAACCATCAACATGATGCCGCTGTTCACCCAGGCCGATACCGGCGTGGTGGCGGGCATTGTCGCGGTGCTGGTCATGGTGCCGTTCCTGTTCGTGGGCTTTGACGTCATTCCCCAAGCCGCTGAAGAGATTAACCTGCCTTACAAAGCCATAGGCAAAGTGCTGATGATGTCGGTCATTCTGGCAGTGGTGTGGTACGCGCTGATCATTCTGGCCACCAGCCTTGCCCTGAACAGCACCGAGCTGGCGGCAAGTTCCCTGAGCGTGCCGGATGCCATGGGCAGCCTGTTCAACGCCCCATGGGCCAGCAACTTAATGATACTGGCCGGTATTGCGGGCATCATCACCAGCTGGAACGCCTTCTACATCGGCGGTTCCCGGGCGATCTACGCCCTAGCCCGTGCGGGCATGCTGCCTGCGCCGTTTGCCAAGCTGCACCCGCGCTATAAAACGCCCACTAACGCTATCTTCCTGATGGGCTTTCTCTCCTGTATCGCTCCGTTCTTCGGCCGCCCCGCGCTGGTGTGGATCGTCAACGCCGGTGGCCTGGGCATCGTGATTGCCTACCTGTTCGTGGCCATCTCCTTCGTGGTGCTGCGGGTTCGCGAGCCGGATATGCCGCGCCCGTTCCGCATTCGTCACGGCAAGCTGTGCGGCACCCTGGCGGTCGTGCTCTCCTTCGGCATGGCGTGCCTCTACCTGCCCGGTAGCCCGGCGGCCCTGAGCGGCGCTGAGTGGTCGATCTTCGCGGGCTGGTCGCTGCTGGGGGTGGGGCTGTACATCCACGCCCTGCGCACCTACGGCCGCGCCTACAGCGACCAACACATGATGGCTGACCTGTAAGCCGTTCCAACACTTTAAAGGAGCACGCTATGAGCTTTATAGAACAGTGGTTGCACGATGCCGTACCGGCCCTGGTGGGCGGGCAGTGGCGCAAAGGCCAGCAGACCTTTGCCGTCGATAACCCCGCCACCGGCGAAACCATCGCCCATGTAGCGGATTTAAGCGCCGACGACACCCGCGACGCCGTGGCCGCCGCGTACGAAGCCGGAGCCGCGTGGCGCGCCACCCCGGTGAAACAGCGCTCCGCGCTGCTGCGCCGCTGGTTTGAGCTGATCAATGAGCACGCCGACGACCTAGCCCGCCTGATGACCCTAGAGCAGGGCAAGCCGCTGGCG
>Ga0208794_1000059_pt1 | contig 141994 bp, 132 predicted proteins | sample 32_taG_FD_184106 | JGI IMG/M metagenome (GOLD analysis project Ga0208794, IMG submission 184106) | Marine viral communities from the Gulf of Mexico - 32_GoM_OMZ_CsCl metaG (SPAdes) (version 2) | ecosystem: Environmental > Aquatic > Marine > Oceanic | place: Atlantic Ocean: Gulf of Mexico... | reverse complement strand
TGGGGCGCAAGGCGGACCCAGACCTCATCTGTCAACACAAACCGCTCTTCGTTCATTCAAACCTCCATTTTGGAAGCTTGAATCAGATTTCAGCCAGCTTGGGAATCCTGAATGTCCACAGACCCTAATCCATCTAGGTCGAAAAGCCGGGATCTACAGGGTTTGGGCCGGAACCTCGAGATCGGATATCTGGCTCATTTATCGCATTTGGAACTCAAAAGGACCGTGATCGCTAGATCTGGTGCGCCAAGGGCGCACCAAGTGGCCGGTCAATTCTCACCACGGAAACTTAAGTAGTTATCCAATAAAGTGCGAATGTTCTCAGACCCAACCGGATTTTGGCTGTGCACGTAGAATGAGAAATCGCCGGGCAGACCTCCTTCGAATGCCGTCCCGTCAAGTTCGCCGAGATCCCCTGCCACCAACTTCTTGGCAATGTCGTATCCCGTCGGTTCTTTCTCCCCGAGATCATGATCGAAACTAATAAAGTTGGGTGGGCCGAGTTCTTCAATGATTGAGGCGACCTCCAAGAGATTGCGCGCGATGCGCCATGATTGACTATCATCAGGAGGAAAGCGTTCGTCGTCAATAAAGAGGGAGTAAGTCATTTGCTTTGTCTTTCTGGACGGCTATTCCCACCTACCGTAATTGGTGGGTGAGATTCAAACTGCTGCGCCCGAGAGAGAATGTCGCAAAGTCCTAGTGGCCTGAAATCACAGCAATCCACTCCGACGTTCAGGGCGCCGCGATACCCCGCGAACTTATCGTGAACGTGGCCGAATAGATGCAGGGCTCCGTATCTATCCTTATTCCAAGTGATTAAAGGATAATGACATAAGACCAAAACCTGCTCCTGGTCTTTGATCTCTACCAGATCCCCAACGGATGCCCATGGAAGGTTAAGGGTACTTTTGTGGTCATGGTTTCCTCGGACAAGGTGTTTTTTTCCAGGAATGGCTTCAAAAAGCTCTGCGACATAGCGCTTACTGTCAGCATTCCTTGCAAAGGCGAAGTCCCCGAGGATCCAGAGGTCATCGTCCTCCTCCACGCACTGCATTCGGTGCAGGATCTCCCTGTCCATTTCCTCTGCGGAAGCAAAAGGTCGAGAGCAATGTCGAATGATGTTCGCGTGATTGAGATGAAGATCGGCGGTGTACCAGTTTGCCATTGGGCGGATCCTCTCACATCAAAATGGGGGTTTTGCACAAGGCTTCGATCTCATCGAGATGCTTCGTAACCGTGCGCAAGTTCCTCTTCGGGTGCATTTCTGGATACGCAGAAAGCAACCGCAGCACATCTTCGACGACTTCATCGGGCAAGCCACGCTTACGGACCATTTTCTTTGCAAAATAGACGAGGTGAGCTGTCGTCAAAGCTGCAACCGGCACGATGCGCATGCGAGACCGTAGAGCTTCGGGGATCCTGTCTTTGAAGTTTGCCGTCAGGATCCAATTGACATGACTCATGTCGAAGCTGGTCTGGTAGTAGGGGCAATCCCAGTTCCGAGCACTAACGGGCTCCAACAGGCCCAAGAGAGCGTCTAAGACTGACGTTCTGGCCCCACTGGTTGACGTGACAATGCCTGCCTTGCAAAATTCATCGATAACCACGATAGGGTTCCCGATGCCCCTCTCTAGGATAGTCTGTACCGGTCGGCCGGGGGTGGAACTGCCCCATGTGCGCTGGCTGCCCACCACGCTGAAGCCTTCCGTGGTGGCTGATACGTCAATAACCACGGAAGGCGTTTGGCTGAGTTCGCCCAAACGCCGAGCAAGATGGGATTTTCCGATCCCCGGCGGGCCGACCATCAGGGTTGGCGAGAACTTAATCCCTACCCCGCCAGATTGAACGTGCCTGCGCATATCCAACCAGATCTTTTCCGTTACCGGCTGCATCCAGGGCATTTCGTTGTGAAGGGCCGCTCCTAGGACGTCTACTTCATCCTCAGTCACAGGGCCTTTTAAGGTTACGCCCTTCGATACGTTCTTTAGAGGGGTGCGGTCCTCGTTCCTTAAGGTGCGCAGCGAAACGTAGTCCTTGCGGAGGTCGCGAATGAATTTTGTGCGGCGTTTGATCTTCGCTTCATCTTCCGCACTCAACTTGATTTCGAGCTGATTGGCCTTCCTCATACGAAGGTGCTCGAGGTGGGCCGTAAGGCGGCTTTCGACGCGGTCGTTTTCTACGGCAAAATGACGGACTCGGGAGAGAAAGGGGACTTTAACTGTCATGACGGCCATCCGAAATAAATAGTCAGATGGAGCTTCGCAGCACTGTAGCTATGGGAAAATGTGGACGCAGCCCCGCAAAGCCCCGGAAAAGGGGTATATCAATCGTTGAATGATATGAGGACGCTGCATGACATGGTTGTACTGATATGGGCTATTGGGCTGTTTGGCAAGAGCGGATATGAGCTACGTGGGCATGACTCATCCGTTGAAAATTTCGCGACCTCTTCGCATGCACATGAACCGTTGAGGACAAGAGCTTTCCGCTCATGATGCCTTAAGTTGTAGCACCTTGAGGCTGATGGCATGCCTTAGAAACCGAAAACGACCTATCTGCCAATGCTGAGAGCCTCAATTTTAGATATCATGACCGGGGAGTTCCGGGCATAGATTTCGACAGGACTGAGGGCTGATACTGACACAAATCGGTGAGCGGATAGATGGCCGAGATAATATTCCTCGATTTTGAAGCCTCAAGCTTGGGGGACGAAAGCTGGCCAATTGAGCTTGGTGTTTGCTGGCTCGATAATCAGGAAAAACTGCGTACGGACTCGAAGCTCATCAAACCTCATTTCGACTGGTCGTTGAGCGCTTGGTCTGAAGCAAGCCAACGGATACACGGCATCGGCCTGCAGGAACTAGAAACTGCGGAGCAGGCTACCGATGTAGCCCGATGGGCACTCGAACGCTTAAGCGGTTCATTGTTGTTAAGCGACGCACCAGATTTTGACTTAAGATGGTTGAACCGCCTATTGGCCACTATAGACGCATGTGACGCCTTAAAAGTAGAGAGCATACAAGAAAACGCCGCAGCACGTTTTACGGGCGGTGCACTTGGGATGTTCTTCAAAGCCTACACTAGTAGTCGCTCTTCTCATCGTGCAGCAGCAGATGCCCTTCGCCTTGGTCAAGCATGGAGATCAGCTTTGCGGAAACAGCGGCAGCGGAATAAGCCGCGCTAGCTCCCCAGTACCATTGACAGTCAATGGCCTGCAAACTTGCCCACCGGCACGTCAAAACCTCACCAGTCATGAACGGCTGCGGCGCCGCAGCTAACTGGTTGCCTCCATTCGAAGGAAATGCAAGCATACTTCACCGAAAGCGCAATGTTAGGCATAATTGGTCGCGTCCCTAGTGTACCGTGCTTGCGGTGCAAACTTATAGGCTTCGTGTGCAGAATTATGCGAAGTGGGGGTGCTGAATTATTGGTCACAAGCCCTGTTTTTTGACAATGAAATCAGTGATGAGTGTGCAACGCTATACGCGTCCCTACAGCGGTGTAGGCGCCCGCAAAGCGCCAGCGCCGCTGCCAAGTCTTAAAACGATAATCCGCCGCGCCGCCTAAACAGCAACGCGGCGGATTTTTTTATCAGGCGAGTTACCCGATGATACCGTTCAGCGTCTCGGAGGGGCGCATCACGCGGGCGGTTTTCTCCGCGTCGGTGTGGTAGTAGCCGCCCAGATCGACAGCCGTGCCTTGGGCCGTTGCAAGCTCGGACAGGATGTCGGCTTCCTTGGCGGCCAACTCTTTGGCGACGGGGGCGAATTCGGCGGCGAGGTCCGCGTCATCGCTCTGCGCGGCGACGGCTTCGGCCCAGTAGCGCGCGAACCAATAGTGGCTGTCGCGGTTGTCGGGCTCACCTACCTTGCGCGAAGGGGAACGACCGTGGTCGAGGATACCCTGCGTCGCGGTTTCCACGGCATCGCCCAGCACGCGCGCCTTCTCGTTGCCGCGGGCATCGGCGAGGAACTTCAGGCTCTCGCCAAGGGCGCAGAATTCGCCGAGGCTGTCCCACCGCAGGTGGTTTTGCTCCATCAACTGCTGAACGTGTTTGGGGGCAGAGCCGCCCGCGCCGGTCTCGAACAAGCCGCCGCCGTTCATCAGCTTCACGATGGACAGCATCTTGGCCGAGGTCGCCAGTTCCAAAATCGGGAAGAGGTCGGTCAGGTAGTCGCGCAGCACGTTGCCGGTGATCGCGATGGTGTTCTCGCCCTTGGTGATGGTCTCAAGCGAGGCGCGGGTGGCTTCGCGGGGGGCCATGATCTCGAACTTGTCGGCCACGCCCTGTGCCTCAAGGATGGGCTTCACATAGGAGATCAGCTCGGCGTCATGGGCGCGATTTGCGTCCAGCCAGAAGATCGCGCGGCAGCCTTCGGCCTTCTGGCGCGAGATGGCGAGGTTCACCCAATCCTCGATCGGCGCCTTGCGCGCGGAGGAAGAGCGCCAGATGTCACCGGCGTCGACCTTATGTTGGTGCAGCACGGTGCCGTCGTCGAGGATCATCTTGACGGTGCCCGCTTCGGCCAGTTCGAACGTGGTCGGGTGGGAGCCGTATTCCTCGGCCTTCTGCGCCATCAGGCCGATGTTCTGCACCGTGCCTGCGGTCGCGGGGTCGAGCTTGCCGTTCTCTTTGAAGAAGTTGATCGCCTCGTCATAGACGGGTGCATAGGAGCTGTCGGGGATCACGCAGTTGGCGTCATGCTCCTTGCCGTCTGGGCCCCAGCCCTTGCCGCCAGCGCGGATGAGCGCGGGCATGGAGGCGTCGATGATCACGTCGGAAGAGACATGAAGGTTGGTGATCCCCTTGTCGGAATCGACCATATACATCGGCGGACGTTCTTCCATACAGGCGTCGATGTCGGCCATGATCTCGCTCTCGCCCTTCACGCGCTCCAGCAGATCGCCGAGACCGGAGTTGGGGTTCACGCCCAGATCTTTGAGCTTTGCGCCATGCTTTTCGAAAACGGGCGCAAGGTAGGTTTTGACCGCGTGACCAAAGAGGATCGGGTCGGAGACCTTCATCATCGTGGCCTTGAGGTGCAGCGAGAAGAGAATGCCGTCTTCTTTGGTCTTCTCGATCTGGGTGTTGAGGAAGTCCTTCAGCGCCGCGGCGCTCATGAAGGTCGCGTCGACCACGGTGCCGGCGGGATAGTCCAGACCGTCTTTCAACACCTTCTCGCCATCCGCCGTTTCCAGCACGATCTTCGCGCCACTGGCGGCGTCGAGCGTGGCGGATACTTCGTTGGAGAAGAAATCATTGCCGGACATCGACGAGACATGCGTCTTGCTGTCCGATTTCCAGTCACCCATGCGGTGCGGGTTGGACTGGGCAAAGCTCTTCACGGCCTTGGCCGCGCGGCGGTCGGAGTTGCCTTCGCGCAGGACCGGGTTCACGGCGGAGCCTTTGATGCCGTCATATTTGGCGCGCACGGCTTTTTCTTCGTCTGTGCTCGGCTCTTCGGGGTAGTCGGGCAGCGCGTAGCCTTGGGCCTGAAGCTCTTTGATCGCGGCGACCAGCTGCGACACGGAGGCAGAGATGTTCGGCAGCTTGATGACATTGGCCTCGGGCGTCTTCACCAGACGGCCCAGTTCGGCCAGATCGTCGGACTGGCGCTGCGCTTCGGTCAGGTGCTCAGGGAAGGTCGCGAGGATGCGGCCTGCAAGGCTGATGTCTTTCGTGCCGACGCTCACACCAGCGGCTTCGGCGAACTTTTTGATGATCGGCAACAGCGAGGCAGAGGCCAGCTCCGGCGCTTCGTCAACTTTGGTGTAAATGATATCGGACATGATTGCTCCAAATTGCTGCATTTGCTGCCCTGATAGCGGAAGAGGCGGCGAAGGTCGACGGTATACCGCAGTATGCGGTGGGGGGGGGTTCAGGAAAAAGCGGATTTCAGCCTTTTGCAGCGCCGCCGCTTAGCGGGTCACGCTGCGCAGTTGCAGAATCTGCATCCCAATCGCCATGGCCGGACCGATCCCCACCGCGAAAAGCAGCGTGCCGAGGCCCAAGGTCCCGCCCAAGGCCCAGCCGACCACGACGACCGATAACTCGATGCTCATACGCACCAGCGCGATGGGTTTGCCAGTGACCCGTTGTAGCCCCGTCATCAACCCGTCCCGCGGCCCGGGGCCGAGGTTTGCGACGAGGTAGATCGCGCCGCCAAAACCAGTCACGAAGACGCCGGTCAGCGCCAGCACGGCATTCGCCAGATAGCTGTCGAAGTGGGGCAGGATTGGCAGCGCATATTCCAGCACCAGCGCCACGATCACCGCGTTCAGAATGGTGCCGATACCGGGCGTCTGCATCAGCGGGATCCAGAGCAAAAGAACCACGGCGCTGATCAGGAAGGTCGCAAAGCCAAGGCTCCACCCCGTGATGCGGGTCACCCCTTCGGCGAAGACGGTCCAAGGGCTGACGCCGACGCCCGCCGTGACCAAAAGCGCCTCGCCCAAGCCAAACATCACCAATCCCAGCACCAGAAACACCATCGAGGCCAATGGCGGCCTGAGCGTGAAGGCTTTCGGCGAACTCCACCGCAGCCGGGGAACAGAGGTGACAGACAGGAAACTCACGGCGCGACCTTTGACGGGATGCTCAAGATGCCCTGTTGTTCCAGTTTACGTCAGAACCGGCAAGGTCAATCTAGCCTGTGCCCCTCACCGCCAGCGCGAAAAGCCGAAGGTCATATAATCCTTCTGATAGGCTTCCGCCGTCAGGGCCTCGATCTCATCGTCATAGATATCGCCGAGCGTGAAGGGCCCGGGTTCCACCATCTGGGGCACGGCGGGGACGGTGGCATGGCCTTGACCCGCGGCCAAAGCGGAGAGTTCGCTGGCCAACTCCTCTTCGCGGAGGATGCGGTCGGGCAGGCAGAACGCCCCGAACCCCGCAATGGCTTGGGCCTGAGAACACCATGCAGCATCCACCCGGATCGAGGTTTGCCCGGCCAGATTGCCTTTGAGAAACTTCAGGAAGGCGACAAAGGCGGCGCGATGCGCCTCGCGGTCATATTCGGCGTCAGGGCCATCCTTGGGCAGCGGCACCTTGTAGCGCCGCATCAGCGTGTTGCGCAGCTGGCGGTAACTGCCCTCCCCCGTGGTCAGGATATGGCGGCAAAAGGCGTCATGCGCGCGCAGGGCGGGATGGCGCAGCACGGTAAAGCCGCGATGCCCGCGCATTTTACGTTTCCACTGCCGCAGCTCTTTTTGCGACATCTTATCGCGCAGCGCCTCACGCGGGACGCCATCGAGGGCGGCGAGCCAGTCCAGCACCTGATCCTGCGGGCCGGATTTGATCGGCAGATAGATCAAGCCGCTGGTCGCCGCCGCCACATAAGAGGGCACATTCGGCCCGCGCCGTGGCTCAAAATTGGGGGTGCGGGTCAGATCGAAACGGTCCAGCCGCGCCAGCGCCTCCAGCATCTCGTCATAGTTGCTGACCTTGGCCGAGATCGGGCTGGGGTTCTGTTTTTTAAGGTTCTTGTCCAGCCCCTCCAACTGCTCATCCACGCCGAGATAGCGCGCAAGCCCGTTCATCACCTCAACGCTTTGCAGGTCTTCGTAAGCCACGTAAAATGCCGTCTGGCCGGAGGTTTGCAAACGGTTCAGCAGCGTGATCTGGAACTGCTGGAGGGCATCCAAATGGGCGCTGAACTCATCTGCATCGAAGACGGCCTGCGCCACCTTCTGCGCCTTCATATCGGTCAGTTTCCACTGCCCCGTGGCCTGCGCGATCTTCCAACTGACATAGCTGTCGACCGGGTTGCGCGTGAGCACGATCTTGGCGCAGCGCTGATCCTCGACGATCTCATCAAAGACACGCGGATCGTGGTCGTGGAAATAGCGGAAACCGCCCAAAGCATCCTGCTGTCCCCGGATCGCCGCCAGCAGCTTTGTGGGGTTTTCGTCCCGTGTGGCCTGATCAACGCCAAGGATCGGCTCGCTTTTGGGATACCCCATGAAGAAAGGGTTGAACGCCTCCCCATGACAGGCGATCCCGGCAAAGGCGTTCAGGTTCGCCTCTAGGAAGTTGGACCCGGTCCGCATCTCGGCAAAGACCACGAAACTGTCGAATTTGTCGCGCATGGGTTATTTCACCAGATAGGGTTTTGGGGAGGTTTTGGCATCGGCGCTGCCCCCTTGGGCGACCGAAAAATCGCCGACCAGATAGGGGTGCATGCCTTGGTTCTTGAGGTTCTGAAGGAACTGGCCGAAGCCGTTCAGATCAACCATGCGCGGCGCCTCTGACAGGCGGCGCAGACGGGGGCGGCCAATTTCGTCAAGGATATCTTGCAAAGGCTCCATCGGCGCTTCGATGAAATCGGCCATGGTCCAGACCCGCACACGCGCCTTGGTATAGGGCGAATTCAACACATCCAAATGCGTGCTCTCCGTCTTTTGCAACTTGGCGGCCAGACGGCGGATAATTGCGAAATCAAGGTTCGAGCGGAACAGCGGCACCGCCCAAGCGCCGGTGATGACCGAAATATGCGCATTCGGGTCTTTGGCCACACGCCAGTTGATGTCTTGAATGTCCATCGGGCCGAACTGAAAGCACTGACGCTCGCCCCGGGTGTTCCAGATCAGATTGGTCAGAAAGGCACTGGCATTGTGATCGCGCAGCACCGGGTTATCCGACAAGGCACCATTCAGCGTGGTTTCCCCGCCCGCGAAATGCACCCGGTCGGGCGCAAAGAGATGCCCATGCACGCGCGCCCCGCTGGCCCGGCTGAGCCAATATTCGAAATCCTCGAAAATCTCGGTAAAGCCTTGAAACACCGAATAGGGCGCGGCGGTGACGCCATTCTCCCAATCCTCGTTTGGAAAACGGCTTTGCATATAAAGCCCGGCGCGGCCCCGGGTGCGCCGCTCCACCGCCTTGGCAAAGATGCGGTCGATCTTGCCGGGGTTCGGCTCGGTCTTTTTCATCGCACCGGCAGGGTCGGTCAGAAAGGCATCATAGAGCCTGTCCGCATGGGGCCAAATCTTGCGTGCCACGAAACAATCCGAGCGGCGCAAAAGCTGGAGGTGATCGTCGTAAAAGATATGCGGCTTGCCCTGAAAATCGAACTTGGACAGGGTCAGCGACCGGCTTTCGATCTTGCTGGAATAGAGCCGTGCAAGGGTCTGGAAATAGCTTTCGTCCGGGATCCAAACATGGCGAAAGAACTTGTCATAGGTGGGCCGGTCGGGGTCTTGCAGGATTGCCGATAGGGTGCGCCGGGTCAGGCACCACCATTGCGAGCCCATATGCGGCACGATCCCGCGCGGCATCCGGCGTTTTAGCCGCAGCAGGCGCTGCACCTCGACCGCGCGGTCGAACAGATAGCGATTGCGCCGCCATGAAAAGGGGAAGCGCAGGGTAAACCGCTCTGCATCCAGCCCGCCCACGGTCCAAGGCACATCTGCCGTGGTGGCGCTTTCGATGAAATCGGTCTGGGGACGGTCCTCAAGATAGTCGATCAACTCCTGCACCGGGCGCAGCGGCAAGCAAGAGCCGGAGGCCAGATAGACATGGCGCACCTTGGGAAAGCGCGAGAGCATCATCTCCGCCGCCCCCTGAGAGGCGGCAACGATCCCCCAAGTGCCCCATTCGCAGCGTCTGCGCGGGCTAAAGCAGACATCCTTGAGATCCGACAGCGCCGCCACGAAGGCATCATGCGCCCGCCGGGGCACCGCCTTGTCGATATGGATCACCACCGGACAGCCCGCTGCCGCCCAATGCCGCGCGACCTGCTCGGCCCGGTCAAAAGCGTTGTGCACCAACATGACGATCCCGACGCTCATGCCCAGTTCCCCTTGGACATGAGGCCGAGAATCTCAAGCTGTCGCCAATTGATGTAGCGTTCCGACCATTTGCACCAAAGCTGCGGATCGTCTTTCAGCTGTTCAGCATAGGCTTTGTATTCGACCGAAGCCGCGTAATGCTCGCTACGCTGCAACTCCTCCCCCGCCTTGACCCCGAAGGTGTCGAGGAATTTGGCGTGCAAGAGGACGCCCGAGGCTTTCTCTCCGCCCCATTCGTCATAGACCTGATTAAGCCCGCGCGGCAGCAGCATATGGGTCGAGCTGACATAGGCATAGCGCCGATCCCATTTGACCAGCGGCACCTTGTTCAGCGCGGGCGCCTTGGCAGGCGCGTCAGGAAAGAACACCCGCGCCCGTGGACCGCCCTGTATCCAGAGATTCCCAAACCGCCGATTGCGCGAAATGGTGTAGTTGCCACTGTCGAACCATGCGGCGATCTCAATCGGGTTTCGTCCCGCCTGATAGGGCTCCTCCTCAAGCCGCCCCTTGGGATACATATCCAGCAGCATCGCCGAAAAGCTCTTGATCGAAGAGGCATCAAGCCAATCGGTCAGCGCCCGCAGGGGGCGCGTGTCACAAAAGGGGTAGACCAAAAACTCATCCGGATCGACCGTCAGCGCCCAATGGCCGTGGGCGTATTTCATCTGCAACCAGTTCAGCCAATCCACCCCAAAGCGCGCGCGTTTGTAGCTGGCCTTGGCGCTCCAGACCGAGACATCGGGTTGCTTGGCCAGATAGTCGAGCGCGCCATCGTCGCTGTCATTATCGACAAAGAAGAAATGCCCGACGCCCATCTCGCGGTAGTATTTCAGGAAATAAGGCAGCCGGATCGCTTCGTTGCGCTGCGTGCAAAACAGCAGAATATCGTCAGCTTTGATCTGCGCGGTCCGGTTCGCCACAGAGGTCAACTCGCGCCGCTTGCGGAAGGCGCGGATGCGCCAGCGCTTGCGTTGCAGCCGCAACCGATATGACTGTATTAAGCCCAAACCGCCCCTTACCTATCGCGTCTGACCGCCCCTCTACCGCGCTATCACGTCGACTTTAACACGGTCTTGAAGTGTTCGGCCCATGTTGGCGCGATAAAAGTCGTCGCAGGGCGCGGGTCTGGCACAGATGCGGCCCATTCTTCGATTGTTCTGATCCATGAATAGGGTTCGCTCAGGGGCGCGTAAACGGCTTTGTCACCCAAGACCTCATGCAAGACCGGTAAATCGTTGCATAAAACACGCGTTCCAAGGCTCAGTGCCTCTGCCGGGGGCAGGCCAAACCCCTCTGCATGGCTGGGGAAAAGCATCCCCGCCGCCCCCTGCACCAAGGCCGCCAATCCTGTGTCGCTAAGGTTCGCCAGCTCTTGCACAGGGCCGTTTTCTGGCAGCCGGTCGAGCCGGTCGAAAACCGCGCTGTTGTTCCACCCCCGCGCCCCGCAGATCAGCAAAAGCGGCGCATCGGGCCCCATCTTTTGCCACAGGTCCAGCAAAAACCCGTGGTTCTTGCGTGGCTCGATCGTGCCGACAACGACGAAATAGGGACGCTCTGGCGGAAGCCCTGCAGGCAGCTCACCAGCATCGGGCGCGGGCAGATCGACGCCAAGATGCGCGACGACGGCAGGCGGAACCCGCCCGCGCATCTGCGCCTCGCTGCGCTGGCGCGTGTCTTGTGAGTTGTAAATCACCAGATCGGCCTGCGCGCTCACCCGGTCGATCTTGGCCCGAAACGGCGCGACAGTGCCGGGGCGTTGGTAGGCGGGATATTCCAGTGGGATCACGTCATGGATGAGAACGGCACGTCGCCCCCGCGCCTGTTTCACGGCGCCCAAAACCCGATCCGTCAGATTGCTGTGCCCGACATTCAGATAGGCAAAACCCGGCGGCAGATGCCGCGCAAGCATCGCGGGCAATCCGGCCGGAACGCAGCGCGCGACCGCCAAACGCCGCAAGTCGCTCTCCGCCCGGCTGAGCGCCACACTGCGCCCCCGCGGCAGGCGCGAAAGCAGATCCGCCCGCCCCCAAGGAACGCGGCCCGCAAGCCGATCCTGAAAGCCCCGCATCCCATCGCGGTCCAGCAGGACATAGCCCAAAGCGGTGCGCGCTACTCCAAAAAGCGGCGCGTCCTCTGTCAAAAGATGTGAGAGATAGGCCAGTTCGACCCGATCCACCCCCGTCGCGCCCCGCCCGACCCGTCGCAAACTGCGCGTCAGGTCCAACAGCCGCGCGGGGGGGGATTGCTTCTGCAAAGGCCTTACTGCGCCGCGCGGTCGACTTGCGAGATGCTTTGCAGATAGGCCGAAAGGTCGTCGCGCAATTCTTCACGGGCAAGGCCGAAGGCCACGGTCGCTTGCAGAAAGCCCGCTTTAGAGCCGCAATCGAACCGCTGACCGCGGAAACGGAAGCCATAGACATCGCGGTCTTGCTCAATCTCTTGCGCGATCGCATCGGTCAATTGAATTTCACCGCCCGAGCCGGATTTCAGCTTGTTCAGGTTCTTTAAAACAGTCGGCGCCAGAATATAGCGCCCGATCACCGCGAGGTTCGATGGTGCTTCGTCAACAGCAGGCTTTTCAACCATGCCATTGACCTTCACACGATCACCGCGTTCTTCGCTGGTATCGAGAATGCCGTAAGAGGATGTGCGGGAAGGCTCCACCTCCATCGCGGCGACCATGCTGCCGCCGGTTTCCTCATAGGCCTCGACCATCTGCTGAAGACAAGGTTTTTCCGCCGCGATCACGTCATCCGGCAGCATAACGGCAAAGGGCTCATTGCCGATCAAACGGCGCGCGCACCAGACTGCATGGCCCAAGCCCAGCGCCTTGTGCTGGCGAATATAGGCGATTGCGCCACTGTCCATATTGGTGCTTTGCAGCGTCTCCAGAAGCTCGGTCTTGCCCTTTTTGCGCAATTCCTGCTCAAGCTGCGGCGCGTGATCGAAGTAATCTTCCAGCGCGCCTTTGCCGCGCGAGGTCACGAAGATGAACTCTTTGATCCCGGCGGCACGCGCCTCATCGATTGCATATTGAACCAAGGGCCGGTCGACGAGGGTCATAATCTCTTTCGGCACCGATTTGGTGGCGGGCAGAAAGCGTGTTCCCATGCCTGCAACGGGGAAAATCGCTTTTGTAACCTTCTTGCGCATTTTAATCCTTACAACTTATTCGAAATATACAGAACGCCACGGTCAATCTACCTGCGTCTTTCTACCGGCGATGATCATCGCCGAAACCGCGCTGTCTGGCAACTCGCTTAACTTCCCTTTGCAGCCTGTCGAGGCGCCGAGTTAAGCGGAAAACCGCGTCATCCCGTGTGGACTTTCCGTATATTCCACCTGTTTGCAGCCAGATAGCGTGAGCCGGATCAAAGGCAACGCGATGATAAAGCGCCGTCGGCGAAAGATTGATGAGGGTCACGATCTCTCCGGATAGCGCCCGTTTTGCAGCCTTTGCCCGGTCTCGTGCCAGATTAATAGGCCGGGTGAACATGGCCACGCTGCGCCGGGCGCGGGCGGGAAAGGGACGGAAAGTGCGGTTAGCTTTCTCAGGCAGGGTGACGCTGGCGATGGGGCGCTTCCCCCCTTCGGCGTGTCCGTCATCCAACCGCCGCAGGAGCCTTAAAACATCACGCGGCTCCAACCCGCCGCTTACCAGATGGCGCAGCAGACGGTGGCGCTCTTGGGCGCGCAGATGCGCCCAATGGGCGGCACGGTCCTGCGCAGGCAGATGCTTGCGATGAAACACGGCCCAGCTCGCCCCGATATCGAAAAGATCGCGCGGCACGCGGTTGGCGCTTCGTATGGCGTTGGCGGCGAAACCGTGGTGGACCTCGGCCAGTGGCACGATTGCTGTGGCATGGCCCGCTCGCGCCAGCCGCATATTCAGATCGGTCTCATCAAGATAGTAGTGAAAGGCTGGGTCAAAGCCGGCCATTTCCACCAAGACATCGCGCCGAAAGGCCATATTAGTGCCTTCGGTCTTGATTGCCCCCCCGGGCGGAGGGTGCAGGATGCTCGGAGTTTCAGGGTCGACATCGAGCGTTTCCGGCTCTCCGAGACCATTCAATTGGCGCGCACGATATTGAAACGAGATGCCGTTTCGCCCCCGAACGAAGCCGGTCATCGCCGCGACCTCGGGCTGTTGCGCAGGCTCCAGTAGGTGGCGCAGCCATTGCGGCTCCGGCACCGCGTCATCGTCGATAAAGGCCACGACCTCCCCCGCAGCCTCGGCAATCCCAAGGTTGCGCGCGGCAGAGATGTTCGGCTTGTCGAAAGGGGCCAGTTTCAACGCCCCGGCGAAATGCATGGCGCGGGCCACGGCAATCCCGGCGGAATCGGCCACGATGATGACTTCGAAAGGGGTATATTGAAGCTGTTCCACCCCCGTCAGGCAGCGCCGCAATGCTTCGGGCCGATTCCGGCTGACGATCACGATGCTGACAGGCACGCCGCTTTCGAGCGTTGCACTGACGGGGGTGGCCCTCATTCCAGACCCATTTTCGCCATCATAGCTTCGAGCTTTGGCACGTCTTCAGGGTTGTTCAATTCCCAGAACTCGCGCCCCTTGGCCTCGACCTCCGCACAGAGCACGGCGCGGCCATTTTCAAGGAAACGCAATTGCTCCAACCCTTCCAACTGCTCCAAGGGGCCGACAGGCCAGCTTGGGTATTGCGCCAGCGCATCGGGACGGTAGGCATAGACGCCGACGTGGTGGAAGACCGGGGTCTCATCCGTCTCTGCATAGGGCTTTCCGGTATAGGGAACGACCTCTTTCGAGAAGTAGAGCGCTTGATTATCGGCGCCGAAAACCGCCGTGGTGCCGCCCACGCGGCCCGCTTTGCGGTCGGCCAGAAGACTGTTCAGCGTGGCACCGTCGCAGCGCAGAACCGGGGTGACGATCTCAGCCTCGGGGGTGTCTTTCAACCCCTGCACCAGCCCTTCGACGAACCAATGCGGCGTGAGAGGCGCGTCACCTTGCAGGTTCACCACGATGTCATAGCCCCCACCCAATGCGGCATAGGCCTCAGCACAGCGTTCGGTGCCGTTGGCGCAGCTTTCCGAGGTCATCACGACCTCGGCGCCGAAGCCTTCGGCGGCCTCCCGAATGCGGTCGTCGTCGGTGGCCACCACCACGCGGTCGACGCCCGACACCGCGCTGGCGGCCCGCCAACTGCGTTCGATCAGGGTCTGTTTCTGGCCCGACGCCCCGGTGAGGGCCACCAGCGGCTTGCCGGGATAGCGGGTGGAGGCATAGCGGGCGGGGATGACGATCAGGACAGACATCAGCCCGCCTTCAACTCAACGCCCGGGGCATGGGCGATGAAGAAAGGGTTCGCGAAATCTTCTTTGCCGTAGGTCAGGGGCGAGAGGTCGTCAAAGCGCACCACCGCGCCGCCTGCCCCGTTCAGCACCGCATGGCCCGCGGCAGTGTCCCACTCCATCGTGCGGCCCAAACGCGGGTAGAGATCGGCCTCTCCGGTCGCGACGAGACAGAATTTCAGCGACGACCCCGCCGAGGTCATGTCTCGCACAGCGTATTTGCCGATGTAATCATCGGTCGCCTGATCGCGGTGGGATTTGGAGGCGACGACCATCAGGGCCGCATTGTCGGGGTTAGAGACCGAAATCGCTTTGGTTTCACCCACCTGCCCCTTGTCGAATGCGCCGGACTCTTCGACCGACTGGCCGTCGGCTTGGGTAAAGAACATCCGGGCTTTGGCGGGGGCATAGACCACGCCGCGCGTCGGCACGCCGCCCTCGACCAGCGCGATGTTCACCGTGAAATCCCCGCGGCGGTGGACGAACTCTTTGGTGCCATCCAGCGGGTCGACGATGAGAAAGGTATCGCCCTTGGCGGTATGGGTCGCAGCCTGCTCTTCGGTCACCAACATCACATCGGGGAAAGCGGCGCGGAGCCCGTCGGAAATGATCCCGTCGGCGGCTTCGTCGGCGGCGGTGACGGGGCTGTCGTCGGATTTCGATTTCACCTCGAAATCGTCCTGACCGTAGATCTCCATGATCTTGTCCCCGGCTTCCAATGCCAGCCGCCGCATTTCCGCGACCAGTTTCTCGTAATCCATTTTGCCTCCGGCCCTGCGGGCTGTCGTTGCTTCAATTTACTGTTTCCCTTATGCTGCGGAGCTAACGGAACAGCAAGAATTCCGTGCCACGCTAGGGCTTCGTCAAGGACGCGCGCATGTTCCAGTCTTCCAGAAAGCCGAAATCCGGCATCGGTTCTGCCCTCGCCATCGCGGAACTGGTCTACCATTCCGTGGTGCGCAACGTACGCAAACAGCACAACAATGCCTTCATCGCCATCGCGATGAACATGCTGCAAACGGTGATGTTCGTACTGGCCTTCTATGTGATGTTTTCGATCCTCGGGATGCGCGGCTCTGCCGTGCGCGGAGACTTCCTCATCTATCTGATGTCGGGGATTTTCCTCTACCTCACCCATGTGAAGGCTCTGGGCGCGGTCGCGGGGTCTGAGGGACCGGCAAGCCCGATGATGCAGCACGCCCCGATGAACACGATCATCGCCATCGCATCGGCGGCGGTGGGCTCGCTCTATATCCAAGTGCTGTCGCTCTTCGTGATCCTGTTCATCTATCATGTGGCGGTCACCCCGATCACCATAGACCAGCCCTTTGCCGCATTCGGGATGATGCTGACCGCGTGGTTTACCGGCTGCGCGCTCGGGCTGGTAATGCTCGCGATCAAACCGTGGTTTCCGTCCTTCGTGACGATTTTCTCAACCGTCTATCAACGCGCCAATATGATCGCCTCGGGGAAGATGTTCCTCGCCAACTCCCTGCCCGGCTATATGCTGGCGATGTTTGACTGGAACCCGCTGTTTCACAGCATCGACCAAGCGCGCGGCTTTGCCTTCATCAATTACAACCCGCGCTACACCAGTTGGGAATATCCGCTTTGGGTGGGTCTGGTGCTTTTGATGATTGGGCTGATGGGCGAATTCTATACCCGCCGCCATGCGTCGATCAGTTGGAACGCCCGGCGATGAGACTTCTGGCACTCTTCCTCTGCCTTTGGGCATTGCCTGTCTGGGCGACGCAGGATGCATGGCCCGCCCTGCATGACGTCAGCGGTGTCGCGGCGGATGACGTATTGAACATTCGCGAAGCCCCGAGTGCCAGCGCCCCGATCATCGGTAGCTTCGAGCCTGACGCCCAGAACATCGAAGTGATCCGCCCCGATGACCATCACGGCTGGGGCTTGGTCAACACGGGCGAAGGGAGCGGCTGGGTCTCTCTGCGTTTCCTCACCCGGCAAGCGGGCCAATGGGCCGGTGCGATGCCACCCGTGGCCCATTGCGGCGGGACGGAGCCGTTTTGGTCTTTTGAGGTGACTGGCGAGACGTTGAGCTACGATGCCATGGTGGGCGGCGCACGCGATTACCGCATCACGCAGTCTGGCCCGGCGCAGGGGCGGCGCGACAGTTTTCACATGATCGCCGAGGGGCCGCAGGGCGCGGCCATCGCTACGCTTGCGGCGCGTGCCTGTAGCGATGGCATGTCGGATCGCGCCTATGGGCTGACGGTCGACTTCCTTTTGCAGGGAAATGATGGCTGGCAACATCAGACAGGGTGTTGTTCGCTTAGCCACTGAAGCGACGGACTTTTTGAAAAAGTCCGTCTCCGTTTTCTTTTAAAGAAAACGTCACTCCACCACGCGCAGCGTCAAGTTGATCCGCCCGCCTTTGGGCAGCAATGTCGAGGTGCCGGGTTTGATCCGGTCCACGCCGTGATAGGTCAGCCGCGCATCTCCGCCCATCACCACCACATCGCCCGATTGCAGCCAGATCGATTCCGTCTTGCCCCCTCGGGTTAGGTTGCCGATCCGAAACAGGCCATCATCCCCCAGAGAGACTGAGACCACAGGCCACTGAAAATCCGCCTCGTCCCGGTCCTGATGCAGCCCCATGCGCGCATCGGCATCGTAGTAGTTGATCAGGCAGCATTCAGGGCGGCGCTCCAACCCGGTCAACTGATCCCAAATCGCCATAATCGGCACCGGGATCTCGGGCCAAGGCTCACCGTCGGGATGTTCGGTGACGTAACGATACCCGCGTCGATCCGAGAACCAGCCATAGCGCCCTGCCGCGCTCATCCGGACCGACATACGCCCGCCGCGCGGCACTTCGGGGCGAAAGAACGGCGCCTGACGCACCACGCCGCGCACCGCCTCCAGCACCTCCTGCTGGGCCGCTCTGCCCAGAAATTCCTTGTGAATATCAAAGCCCCGGAGGCGCAAAGCAGTCATTTCTCGTTCTTCCTCACTCGTTTAGCAAAAACATCACGGAATCGCGACCATCCAGACCAGCCAATGGTTGCAGGGTGCAAATACCCTCCCTATATACGCTCCGAACCGTCGAAGGCACGTGGTCTTCGATGTCAACAGATCGGGGCAGGATGCCAAAACGGGTCCGCGCCTCGTGTCATCGCCTTAGATTCAAAGAGGGATCGAAACATGTCCAAAGTAATCGGTATTGACCTTGGCACCACCAACAGCTGTATCGCCATCATGGATGGCAGCCAGCCGCGTGTGATCGAAAACGCCGAAGGCGCGCGCACCACGCCGTCGATCGTCGCCTTCACCGACGACGAACGCCTTGTCGGCCAGCCGGCGAAACGCCAGGCGGTCACCAACCCCGAAAACACAGTCTTTGGCGTTAAGCGCCTGATCGGCCGCCGCAACGACGATGCGGACCTGGCCAAAGACAAAAAGAACATGCCGTTCAACGTCATCGACGGCGGCAACGGCGACGCATGGGTCGAAGCCAAGGGTGAGAAATACTCCCCAAGCCAAATCTCGGCCTTCATCCTCGGCAAGATGAAAGAAACCGCAGAAAGCTATCTGGGCGAGGAAGTCTCTCAGGCGGTTATCACCGTGCCTGCCTACTTCAACGACGCCCAGCGTCAGGCCACCAAAGATGCCGGCAAGATCGCCGGTCTCGAAGTGCTGCGCATCATCAACGAGCCGACAGCCGCCGCGCTGGCCTACGGCCTCGACAAAGAGAACACGCAAACCATCGCGGTCTATGACCTTGGCGGCGGTACATTCGACGTGACCATTCTTGAGATCGACGACGGCCTGTTCGAAGTGAAATCCACCAACGGCGACACCTTCCTTGGCGGTGAAGACTTTGACATGCGCATCGTGAACTACCTTGCGGAAGAGTTCAAAAAGGCCAACGGCGTTGACCTGACGCAAGACAAGATGGCGTTGCAGCGTCTGAAGGAAGCTGCTGAGAAGGCGAAAATCGAACTGTCCTCCTCCAGCCAGACCGAGATCAACCAGCCCTTCATCTCGATGGGCAAGGATGGCTCGCCGCTGCACATGGTTATGAAGCTGACCCGCGCCAAGCTGGAAAGCCTCGTCGGTGACCTGATCAAAGCTTCGATGAAGCCCTGCGCCGCCGCGCTGAAGGATGCCGGTCTGTCCGCGTCCGACATCGACGAAGTCGTGCTCGTGGGTGGTATGACCCGTATGCCGAAGGTGGCCGAAGAGGTCTCCAAATTCTTCGGCAAGGAGCCGCACAAGGGTGTGAACCCGGACGAAGTCGTGGCTCTTGGTGCCGCCATTCAGGCCGGTGTTCTGCAAGGCGACGTGAAGGACGTGGTTCTGCTCGACGTGACTCCGCTGTCGCTCGGGATCGAGACGCTCGGTGGTGTCTTCACCCGTCTGATCGACCGCAACACCACGATTCCGACGAAGAAGTCTCAGGTCTTCTCGACCGCCGAAGACAACCAGAACGCCGTGACCATCCGGGTCTTCCAAGGTGAGCGTGAGATGGCTGCCGACAACAAGATGCTCGGTGCCTTCAACCTTGAGAACATCCCGCCTGCGCCCCGCGGCATGCCGCAGATCGAAGTGACCTTCGACATTGACGCCAACGGCATCGTGTCGGTCGGCGCGCTCGACAAAGGCACCGGCAAGGAGCAGAAGATCACGATCCAAGCTTCGGGCGGTCTGTCGGATGCGGACATCGAACAGATGGTCAAAGACGCGGAAGAGAATGCCGAGGCGGACAAGTCCCGTCGCGAGCTGATCGAAGCGAAGAACCAGGCGGAATCGCTGATCCACTCGACCGAGAAGTCGCTGGAAGAGCATTCCGACAAGGTCGACCCGACCACCGTCGAAGCGATCGAACTGGCCATTGCCGCGCTGAAAGACGAGCTGGAAACAGACAACGCCGACAAGATCAAGAACGGCATCCAGAACGTCACCGAATCCGCCATGAAACTGGGCGAAGCCATCTATAAGGCCGCTCAGGAAGAGGGCGGCAGTGAGGACACGGCGCAGCCTTCGGATGCTCAGCAAGGCCAAGGTGGCGATGACGACATCCTTGATGCCGAGTTCGAAGATCTGGACGACGACAAGCGCGCGTAAGCGTGTGAAACGGAACCTGTGAAAGGGCCGGTCCGTCAGACGGGCCGGCCTATCACGTTCTAGCGCAGGAGCATGATAACCCATGGCAAAACGTGACTACTACGAGGTGCTTGGCGTTGCCAAAGGGGCCTCTGCCGACGAGATCAAGAAAGCCTATCGCCGCAAGGTGAAGGACCTCCACCCCGACCGCAACAAAGACAACCCCCAAGCCGAAGCCCAGTTCAAAGAAGTGGGCGAGGCTTATGACGTGCTCAAAGACGGTGACAAGAAAGCCGCCTATGATCGCTATGGCCACGCCGCTTTCGAAGGTGGCATGGGCGGCGGGCGTCCCGGCGGCGGTATGGGCGGCGGTCAGGGCGATTTCTCTTCGGCCTTTTCCGACGTCTTCGACGATCTTTTCGGTGACTTCATGGGCCAACGTGGCGGTGGCGGCGGGCGCCGTGCCGCACGCGGCGCCGATTTGCGCTATAACCTGCGCATCTCGCTCGAAGATGCCTTTTCGGGTATGCAAAAGTCGATCACCGTCCCGGCCTCCGTCCAATGTGACGCCTGTGACGGCAGCGGTGCCGAAGGCGGCGCGGAACCTTCGACCTGCCCCACCTGTTCGGGCATGGGCAAGGTGCGTGCGCAGCAAGGTTTCTTTACCGTCGAGCGGACCTGCCCGACCTGTTCCGGCATGGGGCAGATCGTCAAGAATCCTTGCAAGAAATGCCGCGGCGCGGGCCGGGTTGAGAAAGAGCGCACGCTCTCGGTCAACATCCCCGCCGGCGTCGAAACCGGCACCCGCATCCGTCTCGCTGGCGAAGGCGAAGCGGGCATGCGTGGCGGGCCCTCGGGTGATCTCTACATCTTTATAGAGGTGGCCGATCACGAATTGTTCGAACGCGACGGGCCGAACCTCTTCTGCCGTGTTCCGGTGTCGATGAGCACTGCCGCTCTGGGTGGCAATATCGAAGTGCCCACCATCGACGGTGGCCGTGGCCGCGTGCAGATCCCCGCGGGCAGCCAATCGGGTCGCCAGATGCGTCTGCGCGGCAAGGGCATGCCGCCACTGCGTGGCGGTGGCGTGGGTGACATGATCATCGAACTGGCGGTCGAAACCCCGGTGAACCTGACCAACCGGCAGAAAGAACTGCTGCGGGAGTTCGAGGGCGAGGCCCAGAACAACAACCCCGAAAGCAGCAACTTCTTCTCTTCCGTCAAATCCTTCTGGGATTCGATGAAGGGTTAATCATTGGGGGGAGCCGTGGATGCGGCTCCCCTTTTTCGGCAGCGTGGTGAACGAAGTTTTAACCGTCCGTTAACCGAATAATAACCACTTTGGCGCGACACTCCGGGCATGACCCGTGCCCCGAGAACCTTGGCTGATCAGCCCCTCCCCTATCTGCTGGACGAAGCGCAAGCGCCGCCGTCCAATACGGGCAAGCAACCCTCCTATATCGCGGATCACCGCCAGCGCCTGCGCAGCCGTTTCATCGACGGGGGCGCGGCGGCTATGCCGGATTACGAGATGTTGGAGCTTGTCCTCTTCCGCGCCATCCCGCGCCGGGACGTAAAACCGCTGGCGCGCGAACTGCTCGACCGGTTCGGCGATTTCAACCGCGTCATTACCGCCCCCGCCGCCCGACTGCGCGATGTCAAAGGGGTCGGTGAAGCGGTGATTGTCGAACTCAAGATCATTGAAGCCGCAGCACAGCGGCTGGCCCGAGCGAAGGTGCTGCAACGGCATATCGTCTCCTCTTGGGACGCGCTGCTGGACTATTGCCACACCACCATGGCCCATCTGGAGATGGAGCAGTTTCGCGTCCTCTACCTCGACCGGAAAAACATCCTCATCGCCGATGAGGAACAGGCGAAGGGCACGGTGGACCATGTGCCAGTCTACCCGCGCGAGGTTGCCAAACGTGCGCTAGAGTTGAACGCCAGCGCGATCATCCTCGTGCATAATCACCCCTCGGGCGACCCCAGCCCGTCACGGTCCGACATTGACATGACCCGACAGGTCGCCGCCGCCTGTGACGCCTTGGGGCTGACCCTGCATGACCACCTGATCATCGGAAAATCGCGCGAGCTCAGCTTTCGCAGTGAGGGGCATCTATAGTGGGGTGCGGTTAGCGCACCCAAACCTCGACTCGCCGGTTTGCTTGACGGCCCCATTCGCTGTCGTCACAGGCAATCGGCATCGCCTCCCCAAAGGCATCGACCCGCAGATCAATGCGCGACAGATTGGCGGTGACCGCAGCCGCGCTGACCGCGCGCTGCACCGCTTCGGCCCGGCGCAAGGCGATTTCGCGGTTGGCCCGCGCGGCCCCCTCGCCATCGCTGAAGCCCACGAACATCAATCGCCGCGCATCATACTGCCCCTGTTCCAAGGCCCGCGCCAATTGCTGCACGTTGGACCGCGACTGCGCATCAAGCCGGATCGACCCCGCCTCGAAGCGGAAAGAGGTGGTGAGCCGCGCCATCGGCACCAGCGTCGCCGTCATGCGATGCAACTCCTCTAGCGGGGTTTCGACCCCCGCCGTGATGATTGCATTGGCAAAGCGGTTGCCCTGTTCCTCAACCGGGATTTCCTCGGGCGTTTGATCTACGAAACCGGCCCGGCGGATCACGATCTGGGCCGAAGGGCCGCGGGTGAAGGCCAGAAACTCGCGCGTGATCAACGGCAAGCGCCGGGCGGGGAAATAGAGGAACATCGGCGCGGTCAGCGGGTAGTCTTCGGTTTTGATCGTGCGCCGTGCGGCATCCAGCGCAAAACCGCAGTTGCCGCCAAGGGTCAGCACCTCGGTCTCACCCTGTTCGGCATAGCTGGTGATGCCAAGGGCAAAAACATCCCGCGCGACCGCTTCAGCCAGCGCATCGGGCATGGCATGGCGGGTGACATCGGCGCTCAGTTCCAGCCCGGCGGGGGTGAGCACCTGATCCACGATGGCTTGGCTCAACCCGCTCTCGGCGGTGGGCAGATGCAACTCAATCGGTGCGTCCGGCCCGCCGAGGCGCTGCCAATTCTTGATCTCGCCCGAGAACACCCGCGCCAAGGTCAGCGGCGAGATTTGTTTCACCGGGTTGGACGGGGCGACCACGGGCACCACCGCATCGAGCGCCAGAACCCGGCTGCGATTGGCACCGGTCAGATCACCCAAGCCTGCCTCACGGGCATTGATCCGCTCTTCGCGGCGCACCTCGCGCAGGGCCATGACGACGTCGGCCTCATCCGCCAGCAGATCAGCAAAGCCTTCGTTGGTATTGCTCGCCCGGAAGTCGAACCGCGCGGCAAGCTTGCCGTCATCCTCACGCGAGAGCAGCAGCGCGAAGCGCCCGCTGTCCCCCTCTTCGCGGCTAACGGTATTGCCTTGGCGCGCGGCGAATGCTTCGATCAGCGCGGGCATCAGCACCGCCCCCATGGTGGCGGAGCCCGAGAAGCGCACCTCGGCCACGAAATCCGCAAGGTTGGGGCAGCCCGGACCGGCGCAAGAGACGCCGCTGCTGTCGACGGTCAACTCGCCATAGTCCGTCTCGACGCGGTAGAATTCGCCGTCGAACCCCAGCAGGGTGCCGCTGAGTTCGACGCTGCCATCGCGTGAGGTCAGCGCGATGTCCTGCGCCGCGGTTGCGCCCGCCGTAAAAAGCAAAAGTGCGGCGCTGATCGCCGCACGTTTCAACCCGTTCATCTAGACCTACCCGGTTGCGTCAGTTCTGCGCGACTTTCAGGTCTTGGAGCAAATTATTCAACACCAGAAAGTTGCCGACCGCGTCACAGTCCGGCACGGCGAGGGTCAGGTTCTGGGTCTTCACCGGATCATCGCCGCGCAGTTCCAGCGCCTGTGCTTCGATCTCAAGCCCGCAGTTCGCCTCGCTCACCTCAGCCTCCACGCTGAGCGCAACATCGCCCTCCTGCGCCGTTTTGGCGACCGGGAAGCTATAGACTTCGGCCATCAGCGGCTCAGAAGCCTCAATGTCGCCATTGCGGGTCATGAAGCCCCCTTCGCCCAGCACCGCGGCGGTCATATCGCGCGGCGCACCGGACCAGACATGGCCCGCCTCGCCGTAATCCGCGCCGAACTCGCGGGCGTGAAGCTCAAACCCCGCCGTGCCTTTCCATTGCAGCACGACGCGGTTGAAGTCAGAGAGTTCAGTGACCGAAGTCTGCGCCACCGCGCCATCACCGTTGCCGAAGGCGAGGATGAAAACAGCCTCTTCCGCCAAGGCCGGGACAGTGACGGACAACTGCCCTTGGTCATCGGTCACTTCGGTAAAGATCATCCCATTATGGTGCACGGTCAGCCGCTCATTCGGCAGACAGGCGGCATCGAGGGTGAGTTTCACCATTGCAGCGGCGACGGCATCCGCTTCGGCAATGATATCGCAGGTCGCGGGGATCGCGGCGCCGTGGCTTTCCGGGGCGGGCGGCAGGCTTTGGGGCGCTGCGGCCTTGACCACGCGGTCATCCAGTTTTGGCAGCGCGATGGGACTGTCGAGCGCGGCAGAGGTCAGGGTGATGCCTTCAACCTCAAGCAATGCGCCATTGTCGGCCATCGGGCGCTGTGTTTCAGCCGCGCCATAGCGCTGCTGCGCGGTGTCGGAGCTTTGCATGACATAGCCAATGCCCACCGCACAAGCCAGAGTGCCGACAGCTGTCAGAATTTCTTTCGTGCGCCACATGACAAGTCTCCTTTAACGGATTCGTTAGAGACTTTATGGGCGCGGATCAGGGCCGGGGTATGGCCCTGAAACGCCAAGTTATGGGCGAAAAGGTGACGCCGCTCAGGTGATCTGACCGTGGCAGTGTTTGAACTTCTTGCCAGAACCGCAGGGGCAGGGATCGTTCCGGCCCGGGTTGCCCCATGTGGACGGATCGTTCTCGTCAAAGCCGGGGGCTGCGGCCTCGGCCTGCTCAGAGGCCTCATCCGCCGCCTCGCTCGCCGCAGCCTGCATCGCGGCCTGACGGGCGGCCATTTCCTGCATCATCTCGCGGCGCTGCTCTTCGCTCATCGGTTGGATCTGGCCCAGCTTTTGGGTCACGTCCTGCCGCAGACTGTCGAGCATTGTCTCGAACAATTGGAAGGCTTCGTTCTTATACTCGTTCAGCGGGTCGCGCTGCGCGTAGCTGCGGAAGCCTACGACCGAACGCAGATGTTCGAGCGTCAGCAGGTGGTCGCGCCATTTGGTGTCGATGGCCTGCAACAACAACTGTTTCTCGATGTTGCGCATGTTCTCTTCGCCAAAGGCCTCGGCCTTTTTGGCCATCAGCTCATCCGTGGCTTGCATCAGACGTTCGCGGATCACCTCGTCATCCACGCCGTCCTCTTCGCACCATGCAATGATCGGCACGTCGACGTTCAACTGTTCGATCACCGCGGCATAGAAACCTTGGGTGTCCCACTGATCGGCATAAGTCTTGGGCGGCATATAGGTGTCGATCAGATCGTCGATCACCTGCTCGCGCATGTCGGTAACGATCTCATTGAGGTTGTCCGCCTCCATGATCTCGCGGCGCTGGCCAAAGATCACCTTGCGCTGCTCGTTCATCACGTCGTCGAACTTCAACAGCTGCTTGCGGATGTCGAAGTTGCGGCCCTCAACCTTGGCCTGCGCACGCTCCAGCGATTTGTTGACCCATGGGTGCACGATGGCTTCACCATCTTTCAGACCCAGTGTCGTCAGCACTTTTTCAAGCCGTTCCGAGCCGAAGATGCGCATCAGGTCATCTTCGAGCGACAGGAAGAAGGAGGTCCGGCCCGGATCACCCTGACGGCCAGAACGGCCGCGCAACTGGTTGTCGATGCGGCGGCTCTCGTGACGCTCGGAAGCCAGAACGTAGAGGCCACCGGCCTCCAGCACCTTCTGCTTCTCTTCGGCGTGCTGCGCTTCGATCTGGGCGCGAATATTGGCCGGATCGGCTTCGGGGTCGGCATCTAGCGCGTCGAGCACTTTCAACTCGACGTTGCCGCCCAGCTGAATATCGGTGCCGCGGCCCGCCATGTTGGTGGCGATGGTCACCGCGCCCAGCTTGCCCGCTTCGGCGATGATCTGCGCCTCTTGCTCGTGCTGGCGGGCGTTAAGCACGTTGTGCTCGATTCCGGCGGCGGTCAGCATGGCGCTGAGCTGTTCGGACTTTTCGATCGAGGTGGTGCCGACAAGGCAGGGCTGCCCCTTGGCATGGGCCTCTTTGACCCGTTCGATCATCGCCTCGTATTTCTCACGCGCGGTGCGGTAGACGGCGTCGTCTTCGTCCACACGGGCGATTGGCACATTGGTCGGCACTTCGACCACGCCGAGGCCGTAGATCTCGGCAAATTCTTCGGCTTCGGTCAGGGCCGTGCCGGTCATGCCGCCCAGTTTGTCGTATAGGCGGAAGTAGTTCTGGAAAGTGACGCTTGCGAGGGTCACGTTCTCGGGCTGGATGTCGACGCCTTCCTTGGCTTCGATCGCTTGGTGCAGACCGTCCGACAGGCGGCGGCCCGGCATCATGCGGCCGGTGAATTCGTCGATCAACGTCACCGCGCCATCGCGCACGATGTAGTCCTTGTCGCGCTGGAACAGCTTGTGCGCCCGCAGACCTTGGTTGACGTGGTGCACGATGGTCGTGCTTTCGGGATCGTAAAGGGTCATCCCCTCTTCGATCAATTCCCGCGCGCGCAACTGCTCTTCGAGGAACTCATTGCCCTCGTCGGTGAAGGTGACGTTGCGGGTCTTCTCGTCCAGCTCGTAATGCTCATCGGTGAGCGAGGGGATCAGCGCGTCGATGATCTGATACATCTCGGAACGGTCCTGCGAGGGGCCGGAGATGATCAGGGGCGTCCGCGCTTCGTCGATCAGAATGCTGTCAACTTCGTCCACGATGGCATAATTGTGCCCGCGTTGCAGCATGTCCGACAGGTTCGACTTCATATTGTCGCGCAGGTAGTCGAAGCCCAACTCGTTGTTGGTGGCATAGGTGATGTCGCAGGCGTAGGCCGCGCGTTTCTGGTCCTCGGGCATGCCGGAATAGGCGACACCCGTGGTCAGGCCCAATGCGCCGAAAACCTTGCCCATCCATTCGGCGTCTCGTTTGGCGAGGTATTCGTTCACCGTCACCACATGCACGCCTTTATGCGTGAGCCCGTTAAGATAGGCCGCGAAGGTCGCGGTCAGGGTTTTGCCCTCACCGGTCTTTTGCTCGGCGATATTGCCCTGATGCAGGAAAATCCCGCCTAAAAGCTGGGTGTCGAAGGCGCGCAGGCCAAGGGTGCGGCGGGCCGCTTCGCGGCAGTTGGCAAAGGCTTCGGGCAGCAGGTCGTCAAGACTTTCGCCCGCATCGGCCCGTTTGGCCAACTCCTCGGTGCGCGTCCTGATCTCTTCGTCGCTCAGCTTTTCGAACTCAGGCTCCAGCGCGTTGATCCGAGCCACAAGCGGCCGGGTCGCCTTGATCTTCCGGTCGTTTGGCGTGCCAAAGACCTTTTTGGCGATTGTTCCGATACCCAGCATGTAATCTCCCGCCGAAGTTATGATGTGTTGCGCCGATCTGGTTGCCGAGCGCCATGGCAGCCCATAGATAGTGGATGAGCCCGCGCCTCTCAGCGCCATAAGGCGATGTAAGGGGCGTGCCATACACTGTCAATGTAGCAGCCCTGCTACGAAGGAAGCGATTGGACCCAACCATGCAAAAACCCCTCACATTTCTGTCGTCTTTGGCGCTTGCCGCCGCTGTGGCGCTGCCTGTGGCCGCCCAGGACGAACCGGGTCTCGACACGGTTGTTGCCACCGTCAACGACACTGAAATCACGCTCGGGCATATGATCGTCGCCCGCGCGAGCCTGCCCCAGCAGTACCAACAACTGCCCGAGGACGTGCTGTTCAAAGGTCTTCTGGACCAGCTTGTGCAACAGACGGCCCTCGCCGACAGCTTTACCGGCGAACTGCCGCCGCGCGTGACCCTGTCGCTCGAGAATGAGACCCGCTCGCTCACCGCTGGTGAGGCGATCGAAGGCGTCATGGCCAAGCCGGTCAGCGACGAAGAACTGCAAGCGGCCTATGACGCGCAATACAGCGATGCAGAACCTGAGCCCGAGTTCAACGCCTCGCATATCCTTGTCGAAACCAAGGAAGAAGCCGACGCGATCAAAACAGAACTCGACGGCGGCGCGGACTTTGCCGAGCTTGCCAAAGAGAAATCGACCGGTCCCTCCGGCCCCGGTGGCGGCTCCTTGGGGTGGTTCGGCCCCGGCATGATGGTGCCTGCCTTTGAAGAGGCCGTCGCGGGCATGGAAGCCGGCAGCGTGTCCGAGCCGGTGGAAACCCAGTTTGGCTGGCATGTCATCAAACTGAACGAGACACGCACCGCCGAAGCGCCCGCACTGGAAGGCGTGCGTGAAGAGCTGGAAACCCAAATCCGCCAGACCAAGGTGCAAGAAGCCATCGAAAGCCTGACCGAGGCTGCCGAGGTTGACCGCAGCGCGGCCGAAGGCATCGACCCTTCCGTTCTCAACAACATCGAATGGCTGAACTAACTCATGGCTAAATCCCTGGCTGTCTCGCCGCTCGCCCCGGCCCGTTTTCCCGAACTGCCGGTTATCGACGGCGTGACTTTCGCCACCATCGCCGCGGGCGTGCGCTATCAAGGGCGCACCGATGTGATGTTGGCGAAACTGGCGCCGGGCAGCGCCGTGGCGGGGGCGTTCACACGTTCCGCCACCCGCGCGGCCCCGGTGCTGGATTGCCAGGCAAAAATCGGCGGCGCCTCGGACGAAGGCGCCGCCATTGTCGTGAACTCGGGCAACGCCAATGCCTTTACCGGGCGGGGCGGCACCGACGCGGTCGAAGCGATCACCGCCGCCGCGGCCGAGGCCTGCGGCGTGCCGCAAGCGCGGGTCCTCACCTCCTCCACCGGTGTCATCGGCGAACCCCTGCCGTATGAACGCATCACCGCTGTGCTGGGTGATCTCCATGCCCAGCTTGACCCCGCGGGCATCGAAGACGCGGCGCGTGCCATCATGACGACGGACACTTTCCCCAAAGGGGCCAGCGCCACGGTTGAGATCGATGGCAAAACAGTCTCTATCGCGGGGATCGCCAAAGGATCGGGCATGATCGCGCCCGATATGGCCACCATGCTGGTCTATATCTTTACCGATGCGGTGCTGGCGACGGACGAGCTGCAACAGCGCCTTTCGACCCATACCGAAACAACGTTCAACTGCATCACTGTCGACAGTGATACCTCCACCTCCGACGCGCTGATCATAGCCGCAACAGGCGCCTCCGGTGTCGACGTATCGGGCAATGACGCCTTTGATGCGGCGCTGCGGGACGTGATGATGGACCTCGCACATCAGGTCGTCAAAGACGGCGAAGGCGCGCAGAAATTCGTCGAAGTGGCCGTAACCGGTGCCTCCAACGATGACGAGGCCAAGATCCACGCCATGGCCATCGCCAACTCCCCCCTGATCAAAACCGCAATCGCGGGCGAAGACCCCAACTGGGGCCGCGTCGTCATGGCCATCGGGAAATCCGGGGCAGCGGCGGACCGTGATCGTCTGTCGATCCGTTTCGGCGATATCGAAGTCGCGCGCGACGGATGGCGCAGCCCAGACTACTCCGAAGAGGATGCCGCCGCGCATATGAAGGGTCAGAACATCACCATCGGCGTCGATCTGGGCCTTGGCGAGGGGCAGTGCACGGTTTGGACCTGTGACCTGACCCACGGCTATATCGACATCAACGCCGATTACCGGTCCTGACCAGATGAAGACAGTACTGGTTTCCGCCGCGGCCTTGATCGACATTGATGGCCGCGTGCTTTTGACCCAACGCCCCGAAGGCAAGCCGATGGCGGGCCTTTGGGAGTTTCCGGGCGGCAAGATCGAACCCGGAGAGACGCCAGAGGCGGCGCTGATCCGCGAGTTGCATGAGGAACTGGGGATCGAGACATGGGAATCCTGTCTTGCCCCGCTGACCTTTGCCAGCCACAGCTACAGTGATTTCCACCTTCTGATGCCGCTGTTTGCCTGCCGCAAATGGGGCGGCACACCGGTTTCGCGCGAGGGGCAGACCCTGAAATGGGTGCGCCCGAACGAAATGCGCGCCTATCCGATGCCCGAGGCAGACGTGCCACTCATATCAATATTGCGTGATTGGCTCTAGCGTAGAGTGGCAGAATTGCACTAGTGATCGCCAATCGCTCAGCATGTTGCGGATTTTTTAACCGAATGCGCACCATCCTGAGGCAGAGTTGTAACATCTGTATGAAAGGGTGCCGACATGTTGAGAACCATCGCAATCGGAAGTTCCATTTACGTTCAGGGTATCTTTGTAAAAATGTTGGCAGGCGGTCGCATGGCCGTTCAGGTCGACGGGAGGATTTTCGAAGGCAGGCCTGTCTGAAAAATCTCATCGGAACGCCTATTGAGGTGAACAAATAGGCGTTCCACCGCGTTTTCCCCGAGCATTTGGCAGGGGAACTTATGTCATCGAAGCGCGCTATCGTCATTCTGAATCGCGGTTCAGGCCGTCAAGACGGTGACCAAGCCGAAAACACGATCCGCTCCGCCTTTGCGCGGCATGGGATCACGGCGGAATTCATTCATATCGACAAACGCAACGACCCTGCCAGCGCCGCGCGGGAGGCGCTGTCTAGCGGCGAAGGGATCATTGCCGTCGCGGGCGGGGATGGCACGATCTCGGGCGTGTCCTCGGCGATGGTTGACCACGACCGTCCGCTCGGCATCATCCCGCAGGGCACCTTCAACTATTTCGCGCGGTCGATGGGCATTCCAGAGAACCTTGAAGAGGCGGTCGACGTCATCGCCGCTGGCGACAGCCGCCCGGTGCATGTGGCGACGATCAACGGTGAGACCTTTTTGAACAACGCCAGCATCGGGGCTTATCCCGCCATCCTCAAAACGCGCGAAGGCATCTACCGTCGTTGGGGACGCAGCCGGATCGCCGCCTATTGGTCGGTGATCAAAGCCCTGATGGATTTCCGCACCTCGCTCAAACTGACCATCGTGGTTGACGGGAAAGAGAGCCAGTTGCGCACCCCGCTGGTTTTCGCGGTGAACAACGCCTTTCAACTGGATCAAATGGGGCTTGATGGGCAGGACTGCATCGCGCGCGGCGATATGGTGCTGCTGGTCGCCCCTGACACCTATCGTTTCGGCCTGCTGCGCCATGCGGTGGCGTTGGCAACAGGTCGCGCGAAACACCACACGGACTACGAAATGCTCTGCGGGTCCGAGATTGAGATACGCATGAAGCAGCGCAAACGCTATGTCGCGCGGGACGGAGAGATTGCGGTGATGCGCGGCCCGTATCGGCTCACCCGCGCCAGTTCGCCCATTCATATCTTTGTACCCTCCACGACCGGGAAGACCGTGCGATGAGCCGTTTGATCCACCTATCCGACCTGCACTTTGGCAAGGACCGTCCCGACCTCCTCGCGCCCCTGCTGGAGGCGGTGAATGGCTATGACCCCGATCTGGTGATCATCTCGGGCGACCTGACTCAACGGGCACGGGAAAAAGAGTATCGCGCCGCGCGGGCCTTTATCGACAGGATCAACGCACCGGTGCTGAGCGTGCCGGGCAATCACGATATTCCGCTGCACCGCCCCTTTACCCGGTTCTTCGCCCCATGGCGCTATTACCGGCGTTGGATCGATCACGAACTCACGCCGGTGCATGAGGGGGCGGATTTCGTCGCCGTGGGGATCAACACCGTTGATCGGTTCAAATGGCAGACCGGCAAACTGGGCCTGCGCCGTTTGGGCCGCGCCTGCCGCGCCCTGTCACGCGGGGGGGAAAAGACCTTGCGTATCGCTGTTTGCCACCATCCGCTGGATCACCCCAACGAGACCCACAAGAAGCCCATTCCAGGCGCGAAACGCGCGCTGAGGCGGCTCTTGGACTGTGGCGCCGACTTGATCCTCTCGGGGCATCTGCACATCTGGCATGCAGGCACCTTTGCCCATCCAGCGCCTGAGCATGACGGTCATCTGGCGATCCAACTGCACGCGGGCACCAGCCTGTCTTCGCGCCAGCGGGGGGAGCCGAATGATTTCAACCTGATCGATATTTCGCCCCTGCACGTCAATCTGGCACGTATCAGTTTCGATGACAGCAAGAAGGCCTTCACAAAAGCAGAGGCCCGGCAATTCGACCGGGCCTCTGGAGAATTCATCTTATAAGCGCTTGGCTTAGGCCAAGGTGCGGGTCACTTCTTCGCGCTCGAAAATCTCGATCACATCGCCGGGGCGGATGTCTTCGTAGTTCTCGAATGCCATGCCGCATTCCTGACCGGACTGAACCTCGGGCACCTCGTCTTTAAAGCGCTTGAGCGTTTTCAGCGTGCCTTCGTGGATCACGACGTTGTCGCGCAGCAAACGCACACCGGCGCTGCGGCGGGCGACGCCTTCGGTGACCAGACAGCCTGCGACTTTGCCCACACCGGTAACCTTGAAGACTTCTTTGATATTGGCGTAGCCAATGAAGTTCTCTTTGATCTCGGCGCTCAGCAAACCGCTTGCGGCCGCTTTCACGTCATCCACAAGGTCATAGATGACCGAGTAGTAGCGGATTTCGACACCCTTCTGGTTCGCCGTGTTCCGGGCCGAGGCATTGGCACGCACGTTGAAACCCATGATCGGCGCGCCGGAGGCTTCGGCAAGGCCGACATCCGTCTCGGTAATCGCGCCCACACCGGAGTGCAGAACCCGAACGCGGACTTCGTCGTTGCCGATCTTCTCCATCGCCTGAACGATCGCTTCGGCAGAACCTTGCACGTCGGCTTTGACCAAGATCGGCAGCTCGCTGACGTTCTCGTCGGCCTTGGCGTTGGCCATCAGCTGTTCCAGCGTGGTGGCGGCACCGGCAGCGGCGCGCTTGTCCTTGGCGGCCTGCGCACGATACTCGGCAATCTCACGGGCCTGCGCTTCGGTCTCGGTCACGTTCAGCACGTCACCGGCCTCGGGCGTGCCGTTGATGCCCAGCACCTCCACCGGAACCGAAGGCCCGGCTTCTTTGACGCGCTCGCCTTGGTCGTTGATCAGCGCACGAACCTTACCGTACTGCTCACCCACGACGAAGATATCGCCCTGACGCAGCGTGCCGTTCTGAACCAGCACAGTCGCCACGGGGCCGCGGCCCACGTCAAGCTGCGCTTCGATGACCGCACCCACGGCGGCCCGGTTCGGGTTCGCCTTGAGTTCGAGGATTTCCGACTGCAGCGCGATGGCTTCGAGCAGATCGTCCAGACCTTGGCCTGTCGCTGCTGATACTTCGACGTCTTGCACATCGCCCGACATCTTCTCGACGATGACTTCGTGCTGAAGCAGATCGGTACGGACCTTGTCGGCATTGGCGGCGGGTTTGTCGATCTTGTTGATCGCCACGATCATCGGCACCTTGGCCGCTTTTGCGTGGGCAATCGCTTCGATCGTCTGCGGCATCACGGCGTCATCCGCCGCAACCACCAGAACCACGATATCCGTGACCTGAGCCCCGCGCGAGCGCATGGAGGTGAAGGCCGCGTGACCGGGCGTGTCGAGGAAGGACAGCACGGTGCCGTTGTCGGTTTTCACCTGATAGGCGCCGATGTGCTGGGTGATGCCACCGGCTTCGCCGGCCACGACCTTGGCGTTGCGGATCGCGTCCAGAAGCGAGGTTTTGCCGTGGTCGACGTGGCCCATGATCGTGATGACCGGCGGACGCGATTGCAGATCCTTCGGATCGTCCTCGACCTCTTTGATGACATCTTCGACATCGGCGTCGGAAACGCGCACCACTTTGTGGCCGAATTCCTCGATGATCAGCTCGGCTGTATCGGCGTCGATGGTTTCGTTCTGGGTCACCATCAGGCCGTTTTGCATCAGCGCCTTGACCACCGCGCCGGTCTTCTCGGCCATACGGTTGGCGAGTTCAGAGACCACGATGGCGGGCGGCAGTTGCACGTCGCGCACGATCTTTTCACGCTCGACCTGACCACCCATCGCCTTTTGACGGGCACGTTCTTGCTTGCGCTTCATCTGCGCCATGGAACGCTGACGGCCACCTTCGCCACCGGCAAGCGCCTGATTGACGGTCAGCTTGCCCGCGCGGCGGCTGTCGCCACCCTTGCTGCGCTTCTTGCTGTCGTCGCGGTCACGGTCGGTGGTTTTGCGCGGTGTCGCGGCGGGCGCAGGTTTGTTGCCCGGCTCGCGTGCAGCGGCAGGTTCCGGCGCGGGGGCAGCAGCGGCCGCTTCGGCCTCTGCCTTGCGACGGGCGTCTTCCTCGGCCTTGGCCTTGAGGCTTTCTTCGCGCTCACGCTCTTCGCGTTCCTTGGCCTCAATCTCGGCCCGGCGACGCTCACGCTCTTCGGCGCGGGCTTTTTCCTCGGCTTCACGCTGCGCGGCTTCCTCGGCCTCACGGGCCTTGGCGGCCTGAACGGCCTTCAGACGGCGCTCCATCTCGGCATCGGTGATGCCTGCGGGGCGCTTCTTGGGATCGCCAATCGGCCCGGCGCCCGGACCTGTTGATTTCTGGCCACCCGGTTTGGGCACCACAACACGCTTGCGCTTGGTTTCGACCACAACGTTTTTGGTACGCCCGTGGCTAAAGCTTTGCTTTACGTTCCCCGGACGTGCGCCACCGCGCAGACCCAATGTTTTCTTGCCGTCACTATCGCTCATGAAGCTCGTCTATCCTTTCGGATGGCCGTTGCCACCCTCGTTTACGCGCACGCCTTTAAGTCTACCGGCTTCCTCTACAACACGTTGCGTGAGTCCACCAGAGGCGAGCGCCCCATGTATCACAGTTTGGCGACCGAATGCCAAACCCAATTCATCGGCTGTCAACCAACCGATGTAATGACCATAGTGTGGGGTGCTCAGCTTGGACTTGCCGCGCCCTGACCCATCTACGGCCTGTATCAATACTTCGGCCTCTTCGGTTTGCAACCAACCCTTGACCTTTTCGTAACCGGCGACCGCCTTGCCCGCCTTGCGCTGGAGCGAGATCAACTCGACCACCCGGCGCGCCAACTGCTGTTCGACCTCGTCGACCAGCCCGTCGGGCAGGGTGACCGGCTGTTTCGCCGAGCGGGAAAAGGCCTTTTTCTTGATGGCCAATTCCAGCGCCGCACGATCCGCCGAGACATAGATGCCCCGGCCCGGCAGTTTACCCAGAATATCCGGGTAAACCTGATTGTCCGGGCCGACCACGAAACGGATCAACCCGTGTTTCGGCTGCACCTCGCCCGTGGCGATGCACTTGCGTTCCGCACCGTCTGACCGGTCATTCGAGGCGCCACCGCGTCCCATGTGCAACCCCCGAGGCCCGCTTAGGCCTCGGCCTCCTCGGCGGTTTCGCCGTCTGTCTCTACGTCGTCTTCTTCCGCATCGTCCTCAAGCTCGGTCGGGTCGACCCAGCCCAGCATGACGCGGGCGGTCATGATCATGGCCTGCGCATCTTCGAGGCTCACATCGAAGGGCTCAAGCGCGCCGTCGTCTTTGACACGCTCGCCATTGACCGTGGTCCAGCCGCCAGCCAGTTCCCAATCGGCACAGGTGGCGAAGTCTTCCAGCGTTTTGACGTCGTCCTTGGCCAGCGCTTCTATCATTTGGGGGGTTAGCCCCTCAAATTCAACCAGGCTGTCTTCGACACCCAATGCGCGGGCATTATCAAGCGCCGCTTTGTTCTGCGCTTCGAGCACGTCACGGGCGCGGGCCTGCAGCTCGCCTGCGGTGTCTTCGTCAACACCGTCGATGACCAGCAGCTCGTCAACTTCGACGTAGGCCACTTCTTCGAGGTTGGTGAAGCCTTCGGAAACCAGAAGCTGGGCAAAGAACTCGTCCAGATCAAGGTTGTCCATGAACAGCTTAGTGCGCAGTTCGAACTCGGCCTGACGGCGCTGGCTTTCCTGCTCTTCGGTCATGATGTCGATGTCGAGACCGGTGAGCTGGCTGGCCAGACGCACGTTTTGACCACGGCGGCCAATGGCGAGCGATAGTTGCTCTTCGGGCACGACGACTTCGATCTTACCGGCTTCTTCGTCCAGAACCACTTTCGACACTTCAGCAGGCTGAAGCGCGTTCACGAGGAAGGTGGGCTGGTCTTCGTTCCACGGAATGATGTCGATTTTCTCGCCCTGAAGCTCGTTCACGACGGCCTGCACGCGGCTGCCGCGCATACCGACGCAGGCACCGACGGGGTCGATGGAACCGTCATGCGAGATCACGGCGATCTTGGCGCGCGAACCGGGGTCGCGGGCAACCGCTTTGATCTCGATGATGCCGTCGTAGATTTCGGGCACTTCCATCTTGAACAACTCGGCCATGAATTCAGGCGCGGTGCGGCTCAGGAAAATCTGCGGGCCGCGCTGCTCGCGGCGCACGTCTTTGATGTAGACGCGGATGCGGTCGTTCGGGCGATAGCTTTCGCGGCCAATCTTCTCGTTCCGGCGCAGGATCGCTTCGCCCGCGCCCACGTCGACGATGACGTTGCCATATTCCTCGCGCTTGACCAGACCGTTGATGATGGTCCCGGCGCGGTCTTTGAATTCTTCGTACTGGCGGTCACGTTCAGCTTCGCGGACCTTTTGCAAGATCACCTGCTTGGCCGACTGCGCCGCGATGCGGCCCATTTCAACCGGGGGTACTTCCTCGACGAAAGTGTCACCAACCTTGGGGTCGGCCATGTACTGCTTGGCCTGTTCTACGGTGAACTCGGCCTGGTAGTTCTCAAGCTCGTCATCCTCGACCACGGTGCGGACGCGGGTGAAAGTGGCCTTGCCGGTCTTGCGGTCGATGTCGACCCGGATGTCCATCTCGGCGCCATAGCGGGACTTGGCGGCACGGGCGAGGGATTCCTCCATCGCTTCAACGACCAGACCGGGGTCGATCATCTTCTCGCGCGCCACCGCCTCGGCGGTTTGCAACAGCTCAAGCTGGTTTGCAGATGTAATGGCCATTAGGTGTCTCCCTCAGCAGACTCTTCAGTCTCGATATCATCAAAATCGGTTTCGTCGATCGCACCAGACGCTTTGCGCTGGCGGAGCATTTCCTTGATCAGGTCGTCGGTCAGCACCAGCTTGGCATCGCTGAGCCAGTCGAACTGCAATCCGATGGTGCCTTCTTCGACATTGATCAGCACTTCGCCACCCTCGACGCCAGCCAGCTCACCCTTAAAGCGGCGGCGGCCGTCAATCAGTTCGGTGGTTTCGATCTTGGCTTCATAGCCCTCAAACGCATCGAAATCCTTGAGCCGCGTCAGCGGGCGGTCGATGCCGGGGCTGGAGACTTCGAGCGAATACTCGTCCAAAATCGGGTCTTCGACATCCAGCACCGCGCCGATGGCCTGCGAAATCTTGGCGCATTCATCCACTTCGATCCCGCCCTCGGGCCGGTCGGCCATGACTTGCAGGGTGGTGGACTTGCCCGACATCAGGCGCACGCGCACCAGTTCAAAGCCCATATCCTCGATCACCGGGGTGATGATCTCGGCCAGGCGGCGGTCGATGGCGGCTTTGGCGATCAGGTCATTCGACATGAGACATCCATTTTCACTGGGCACAAAAAAACGGGCGCGCGGCCCGTTCACGAATTCGGTGGAGCCTTCGGTTTGGACCCGAAAGCGCCGCTGTTGAAGGGGATATAGGCCGAATGCGGCGAAACTGCAACCCCTCTCAGCCGAACCACCACCGCTCGGGCGCGCGCAGGTTGTCCATCGGCGCTTGCCGACCGGGGTTCGGTGGCTGGCGCAGATCGCCCGACAGAGCGCTGACGCCCCCGGCGTTATCGGCCTGAAGGGTCACATCACCACGCTCGCGATAGCGCGGCCGCGCGGGTAAATCCGTTGCATCAACAAGCCCTTCGCTCAGCGCCTGCGCCCGCACGTCACGGGCGGGGATCGACACAAGCTCAACCGTATCGAACCACCCGGCGGTGCCGTCCTTGTAATGCGTCTCTACCCGTTCGGCCAAAACCTGACGTCCGGCGAAAAAGCGCCGCAGACGGTAAAGCCCGGTGCCAATCCCGGCCTCGGGCGCATGGGCGGGGCGGATCACATAGCGCGATTGCGCCAGCAGGAGCGGCAGGTCAGGATTCGCCGCCGCCAATGTGACCTGCACTTGCAGATCGTCCTGAACGGCGACCTCGGCCCCGGCCAGAAGACCGCGCAGACTGGCCACCACATCGCGGGCCGTCAGGGGGCTGCCGTCGTGAAAACGCACATCGGGGCGCAGATCGAACTGCCACTGCCGGGCACCATCGCTGGCCTGCCAACCGGTCGCCAACTCACCCTTGAGGATGCCGTTGCCGGTGACTTCGGTCAGCGTGTCAAAGATCATCCCCTGCCGCGCGACCTGCATGAAGAGCCCATCGCCATGGACCCAAGTGTCCTCTCGCGTGGCACCTGAAAGCGCCAGCCGCAAACGGCCTCCGCGCCGGGGCGGCTCCCCCGCGCTGGCACCTGTTGCGGCCAACAGGGCCGCCGCCGCACCGGTGGTAAAAAGCGCCCGGCGATCCAGCAGAGAGTTACGCCCGCTCATCGCTGCCCGATCCTATCCATCGTGCGCACCAATTCGGCACTGATCCCCGGCTCCGACAAGGCGTGGCCCGCATCCCGGATCATCCGCAGGTCGGCATTGGGCCAACGTTCGGCCAGCGCAAAGGCGCCCGCAGGCGGGCAGATCATGTCATAGCGCCCCTGCACGATGACCCCCGGGATATGCGCGATCCGCCCCATATGTTTGAGGATCTGACCGTCGAACTCCAAAAAACCATTGTTGGTAAAATAGTGGTTCTCCAGCCGCGAAAAGGCCCGCGCATAGGCCGATGGCCCGCCATGCGAAACACCATCGGAATGCACCGAGGCCAGCGCGTTCTCCCAAGCGGCCCATGCGCGGCCATAGTCCTGCTCGACCCGCAGGTCGCCCGAGAACAGCCGCCGGTGATAGGCCGCGATCAGATCGTCCCGCTCATCTTCGGGGATCAGGTTCACGAAACGCGCCCAAAGCTCGGGCCAGAACCGCCCGGCCCCACCGCCGTAAAACCAATCAAGCTCGGCCTGCGTCATCAGAAAGACGCCGCGCAGGATCAGATGGCGCACCGCTTCGGGGTGCGCTTGGGCATAGATCAGCGAAAGCGTCGCGCCCCAAGAGCCGCCAAAAACCATCCATTTGTCGATGCCGAGCGTGGTGCGAATCAGCTCGATATCGGCGACCAGATGCCATGTCGTGTTATCGGTGACCGAGGCATGCGGGGTGGACCGCCCGCAGCCGCGCTGATCGAACAGCACAACGCGGTAAACCTTAGGGTCGAAATACCGCCGCATCGCCGGGCTGCAACCGCCGCCGGGGCCGCCATGCAGCACAACGACAGGGATGCCCTCGGGGTTGCCGCATTGCTCGACATAGACCTGATGCCCCTGCCCTACGGACAACATCCGCTGGTCGAAAGGCTCAACCGGCGGATAAAGATGCGGCGCGCCGCGTTTTTGGTCGGGATACTTGTCCATTGCCGCCCTATATAGTCATTGAACCCAAAAGAGCATAGGGAGATCAGAATGCAAGCGGATCAATCAACCATCGACCCCGCCGAGATCGCCAAATTCGAAGCCATGGCCGCCGAATGGTGGGATCTGAACGGCAAGTTCAAGCCGCTGCACATGCTGAACCCCTGCCGGTTGGACTACATCACCAGCCAGATCGCGGGGGAGTTCGACCGCGACCTGACGGCCCCTGCCCCCTTCGCGGGGCTGCGCATCCTCGACATCGGCTGCGGCGGCGGGTTGCTGTCCGAACCGATGGCGCGGCTCGGGGCCGATGTGGTGGGCGCGGATGCGGCGGCGGGCAACATCCCCGTGGCGCAGATCCACGCGCAGCAATCGGGGCTAGAGATCGACTACCGCCACACCACCGCCGAAGACATGGCCGATGCCGGTGAGAAATTCGACGTGGTGCTGAACATGGAGGTGGTCGAACATGTCGCCTCTCCCATCGGCTATCTAATCGCTTGCCGTCGCCTGCTGAAACCCGGCGGGCTGCACATCTGTTCGACCCTGAACCGCAATCCAAAGTCCTTTATGATGGCCATCGTCGGGGCCGAGCATGTGATGCGCTGGCTGCCCAAGGGCACCCATGACTGGAACAAGTTCATCACCCCCGATGAGCTTTTCGACCTGCTGAGCCGCGCCGGGCTGGAGCCGGTGGATCGCAAAGGTTTCGTCTTTAACCCCGTCGCATGGTCGTGGCGGCTATCGGATCGGGATTTAAGCGTGAACTACGTCACCGCCAGCCTTAATCCGGGCCTCAACCCTGGCTCAACTGACGTCTGAGCGCGCGCAGGATCGGGAGCGTGGCGCGAACCTGTTCTTCGCCAAGCTCCCCCACCACGTTCGAGATCATCGGCGTGATCGCATTCACCGCCGCATCCCGCGCCTGCCGCCCGGCGGGGCTGATCGCGACCATCTTCCGCCGCGCGTCGTCCCAATCGGGGCGGATATGGACGTAACCGGCCCATTCCAGTTTGCTCAGCGTGTTGGTCATCGCCCCGCGCGTGACGTTGAATGTCTCGGCCAGTTGCGCGGGCGAGCGTTCGCCGCCGTGCCACGACAAGCTGTTCAGCACCGAGAAATGCGAAATCTCCATGCCCCGCGGCAGCACCCGTGTCAGGCGACTGCGCACCGATTGGTCGGCGGCCAGCAATTCTCCGAACAACATGATCGCAAGGGTGTTTTTATCGTCGGTCATTTTCGGTCCGGTCAGGGCGCGGCAAAGGGGCGGCGGTTGGCAAGGCTGGGCACTTTGGCGCGGGCCTTGTCACATTCTTCCATGTCCATGTCACAAAAGTAAACGCCGGGGGCTGTCCCGGCATCCAACACCACCTCCCCCCAAGGGGCCACGACCAGTGAATGCCCATAGGTGTCGCGGGTTTTATGCGCGGCGCTGGCATGGGTGCCCGTCTGGGCCGGGGCCAGCACATAGCAGCCATTCTCAATCGCCCGCGCCCGCAGCAGACTGTGCCAATGCGCCGCCCCGGTGACCGGAGAGAAGGCCGCAGGCATGGTCAGGATACGCGCACCGGCCTCGGCCAAAGCTTGATAGAGCGCCGGGAAACGCATGTCGTAGCAGATCGACATGCCGATCTTACCAAAAGGCGTCTCTGCGACCACGGCCTTGTCGCCGGGGCGGTAGCCTGCGGACTCGCGGTAGCTTTCGGTTTCGTTGATATCCACATCGAACATATGGATCTTGTCGTAACGCGCGACGATCTCCCCCCCCGGGGAAATCAGGAAAGACCGGTTGGCAAAGCGCCCGTCCCCCTCACGCGTTTTCAACCCGAGCGAGCCGATCAGCAGCCAGATGCCCGCCTTCGCCGCCTCTTCGCGCAGGGCCGCGAGGGTGGCATCGTCTTCCTCATAGGCCAGCACCGACTGCTGGTGGCTGCGGCTGGTGCTGACGCAATTCGTCACCTCGGGGGTCAGGACAAACTCGGCCCCGCCCGCCACCGCCTCGCGCAGCAGGGCGCGGGTCTCGATCAAGTTGGCGGCGGGATCGTCCGAGACGTTAAGTTGCAGCAGCGCGATTTTCATCTGTCTTGCAGCAACGCGTCGAGTTTGCCAGCACGGTCCAGCGCATAAAGCTCATCACAGCCGCCCACATGCACGTCGCCGATGAAAATCTGCGGCACGGTGCGGGCACCGCCTGCGCGCTGGATCATCTCTTTCTTGCGCTCAGGCTCCGACAGCACATCGACTTCGTCAAAGGCCGCGCCCTTTTGGGTCAGCAGACGTTTGGCGGAATGACAAAAACCGCAGAGCGGCGACGTGTAGATTTCGACAGGTTGCATAGGATCACCCTTTGAACAGTTAACGTTGCACAGTGATCTAGGTCTCTTTGGCCACGCGCGCCAGTGCCAGCACGAAAACGGGGCCGGACCCGGCGGCCAGACAGGCCTGCGTGCAGGCGGTCAATGTGGCGCCGGAGGTAAAGACATCGTCCACCAAAATCACCGGTCGCATGATGATACGGTGCCGCCGTCGCGGATGCACGCGGATCGCCTGCTCCAACACGCGATACCGGGCTGCACGGCCCAAACCCTCCAGCGATGGCGTATGCCGGACCCGCTGCAACAGATCGGGACACCAGCGGTGCCCGGTTTCTGCCGACAGCGCCTTGGCCAGCAGAGCCGATTGATTGTAACGCCGTTTCAGCAAACGCAGCCAATGCAGCGGCACCGGCACAATCAGCGCCTCTTGCGGCAGGGTGCCGTGGGCCGCCTGCGCCATCCAACGGGCGGCCGGGCGGGCGATCTCTTGCCGGTCGCTATGTTTCAGCGCCAGAACCAGCCTGCGCCCCATATCGCGGTAGATGAGCGCCGTGCGCCCCTGCGCCCATGACCGCGGCGTGGCAAGACAGGCATCACAATGGGGTGAACCCACATCCCCGCCGCCCGGCAGGGGCACGCCGCAGGCATCGCAGACCGTTCCCCCGATGAAGGCCGTGTCGCGCCAGCAGGTGCCGCAGAGGCCGAAATCCGCATCGACAAGCCCGCCGCAGCCCAGACAGCGCGGCGGGTAGATAAGCGACACTGCTGTTTGAAGTCCCCGTGGCGGCATTCTATGTGTTCCCCATGACAGCACAGCCCAACCTGACCGACCCCAAGGCCCTCGCCCAGCACCGCGCCCGCGCGACGACACGGGGCATGTTCCTGCAACAAGCAGCCGCCGATGAGGTTCAGGATCGGCTGAGTTTGGTTAAGAAAACGTTTACCGCACCGGCCATCGTGACCGGCTTCCCCCAAGTCTGGGCAGAGGCGTTCCCCAAGGCCAAGATTGTTGCCGAGGCCGAGGTGCTCGCGCTGGAACCGCAGGCGCATGATCTGGTGATCCACGCCATGGGGCTGCATTGGGCGAATGACCCCATCGGCCAATTGATCCAATGTCGGCGCGCGCTGCGCCCCGACGGGCTGTTGCAGGCCGTGGCGCTTGGCGGGCAAACCCTGCATGAGTTGCGCGCCTGCCTTGGGCAGGCCGAAGCCGAAGTGACCGGCGGCCTGTCGCCCCGCATCGCCCCGATGGGGGAACTGCGCGATCTGGGCGCGCTGCTGCAACGCGCGGGGCTGGCCCTGCCCGTGGCCGATAGCCAACCGCTGACCGTGGAATATGATGACGCATGGGCCCTGATGCGCGACCTGCGCGAAATGGGAGAGACCAACGCCCTGCAAGCCCGTCTGCGCCGCCCCACCGGCCGCGCCGTGCTGGCCCATGCGGCCGAGCTTTACGCCACGCATTTCACCGCCGCCTCGGGCCGGATCATGGCGACTTTCGACATGATCTTCCTTGCCGGTTGGGCACCGGACGAAAGCCAACAGAAACCTTTGCGCCCTGGATCAGCGCAGCAACGGCTGGCAGATGCGCTGAATAGTCGCGAGGAACCCCTCCCCGATTGACCCAATCGGCAAAGCGGCTATCTCTGCGCGGATGATATGCGAGGAACCCCCCATGCAGGCAGCCCAGCCCCAATCCGCCCAAGCCGACGCCACCCAACCCGAACACGGCCCCACCGATCACCCCAAAGTCCCGCGTCCCAAAGTTGGCGTTTTGCTCGCCAACCTTGGCACGCCGGACGGGTATGACTATTGGTCGATGCGCCGCTACCTAAGCGAGTTCCTCTCGGACCGCCGGGTGATCGACTACAGCCCGTGGAAATGGCAACCGCTGTTGCAGACGGTGATCCTCACGAAACGCCCCTTTGCCAGCGGCGCGGCCTATAAATCCATCTGGAACGAGGCCGAGAACGAAAGCCCGCTGGCGACGATCACCAAATCGCAAACCGCCAAGATCAAAGCGGCGCTTGAGGCGCGCTACGGGGCCGATGTGATGGTCGATTACGCCATGCGCTATGGCAACCCATCGACCCGCTCCAAGGTCGAGGCGATGGTCGCCGCTGGATGCCAGAAGATACTGTTCTTCCCGCTTTATCCGCAATATGCCGGGGCCACGACCGCAACCGCGAATGACGCTTTCTTTGCCGCGCTGGCCAAAGAGAAATGGCAACCCGCCTCGCGCACCGTGGCCCCCTATTTCGACCGCCCCGACTATATCGAAGCGCTGGCGCAATCGGTCGAGCGTGCCTATGCCGCGAAGGACAAGAAGCCCGATCTGCTGGTCTGCTCCTACCACGGTCTGCCGCAGCGCTATCTGATGGAGGGTGACCCCTACCACTGCCAATGTCAGAAAACGACGCGCCTGTTGAAGGAACGCTTGGGCTGGCAGGACAGTGAGATCATCACGACCTTCCAGTCGCAGTTCGGCCCGGAGGAATGGCTGCAACCCTATACGGTTGAAGAGGTCGCGCGTCAGGCCAAGGCGGGCAAGAAAAGCATCGCCGTCTGCGCGCCTGCCTTCTCGGCCGATTGCATCGAAACGCTGGAAGAGATCAACGAAGAGATCAAGGAGAGCTTTGAAGAGGCAGGCGGCGAGGATTTCACCTATATTCCCTGCCTGAACGACGATGCGGCGCATATCGAAACGCTGACCACGATCATCACCGAGAACTTGGGCGGCTGGCTGGACTAAGCCCGCCTTGGGGTCGCTGCGGCGGCCCCTTTTCAGAACCTCGCGCAGAAAACAAAAAAGGCGATGCATTGCACCGCCTTTTCCGTTTGATCGTCAGTTCCGATTAGTCGGAAGCAACAGCTGCGGCAACCAGGGCCAGCAGGATCAGGGGAACCAGGATGCCCGAGGACGAACCTGTTGTTTCTTCCACGATGACCGGTGCTTCGACGATCGGCTCGGCCAGCGAACCGGCAAAAGCAGTCGATGCAGCAGCGGACAGAGCAGCGGCGAGAACGAGTTTCTTCATAACATAACCTCCAGAATAGGCGTGCTGTATCATATACATACACGCACCCAAGACTTACCTCGTAATCCTGTTCTAAACAGTATCGGCAAAAGTTTGCAAACCCGGAATCAGCTATTGCATCAAGGAATCAGGGGGATGTCGTCAAATAAGCAACACCTGCGTGCCGACCTTTGTCAGGGCAAAAAGTTCGGCGATATGTTCGTTATAGAGCCCGATGCAACCATTGGAAGACTTACGTCCAATTTTTCGTGTGTCGTGGGTTCCGTGGATACGATAGTAGGTCCAGCTGAGGTATAGCGCATGGGTGCCCAGAGGGTTGTCCGGGCCGGGGCCGACATAGGGCGGCCATTCGGGATTGCGCTTGAGCATCGACGGCGTGGGACGCCAGCTTGGCCCCTCGACCTTTTTGATGACACGGGTCCGGCCACGGCGTGTGAGGTCTTCGGTCAGCGGCACCGAAGAGGGGTAGAGTTTGTAAACGCTCTGATCCTCGGACCAGTAGTGCACCGCCCGGCTGTCGATATCGACCAGCACCGCGCCATTGCGCGTGTTGCTGAAATAGGGGCGCCAATCCAGCATCCGGAAACTCGAGACATTGCGTTTGACCGCTTCGGTCAGGTCACGCTCCGTCTCGGTCGTGGCGGTGGAGTTGAAAGAAGAGGTGCTTTGCGCCAGCGCGGGTGTGGCGAGCATCGCGGCGCTGCCAGCAAGGAAGCCACGGCGGCTCTTGATCGAAAAACGGGGAGCGGACATGGAGCGTCTCCAAAACTGAAATTATGCTAATTAATGCCAGTTATATGGCTCGAAAGACGCAGTTTCAATTGAAACCGGGGCCGCACGGCAGAGTCATGCCTATGTGCGTTTGAACTGCAACGCGCCCCGATGTAAGGCAGAAAAAACTTCATAGCGTGGAGCGCTCATATGATCCGTATCCTGTCCATTCTACTGGCGCTGACGGTTGCGCTATCTGCTTGTACCCCGTCCAGCACGACCGGCGGCAAAGCCGGCGGCACCTACCGCATCAGCCGCTCCGACGCGGGTACGATCCAATTCCGCATGCTCGACTCCGTCAATGCGCTGCGCAGCTCTGCCGGGGTGACGCCGCTGGCGCTGGATGCCAAGCTGAACGCCGCTGCCGCCACCCATTCGCGCGATATGGCGGTGCAAAACCGCCCCTGGCATTTCGGCTCTGACGGGTCCTCGCCCATCGATCGCATTCAGCGCGTGGGCTATACCGGCGGTCTGGTCGGCGAGGTAATCTCGGAAACCTATGAGACCGAGCTTGAGACCCTCGCCGCGTGGATGGAGCAACCCGACACGCGCCGCATTCTGATGGCCCCCGATGGCCGTCAGATGGGTTTCGCATGGCATCAGGAAAACGGTGGCAAGATCTGGTGGACGCTGGTCGTCGGCAACTGATTTTTGCCTAACCAAGCAGCCAGTCCGGCCCCTGCGGGGGCCGGTGTCGTATCAAGCGGCCCTTAGGGCGTGATCAGGATCGGCGTGCCATCTCGCACCATCGCGTAGACATCTTCGATTTCCTTGTTGGTGACCGCGATACAGCCCCAAGTCCAATCGTGCTTTTCCTTCTTCCGCGGGTCTTTCTGCCCGTGGATAAAGATATCGCCCCCCGGGCTTTTGCCCATGGCGCGGGCGTTTTCGATATCGCGCGCGTTCGGGTAATCGATCCCGACAGAAAGATGGAAACGGCTGTTCGGGTTGCGACGGTCGATTCGATACAGCCCTTCGGGCGTGCGGCCATCCCCCTCAAAGGCTTTGTGGCCCACCGGAGCGAAGCCCAGTTTGATCCGGTAATCTTCGAGCACGCGGTTATGGTGCAACAGCATCATGCGGCGTTGGCTTTTGTTCACAACCACATAGGTCACTTCAGGACCGGTGTAACGTTTGAACTTACTGCTGCTGCACGCGCCAAGCGCCACCATAGCGGTGCCGCCAAGTATCATCGTCCTGCGTTTCATCACTGTGCCCTCAACGCCCCGGCCATTCCGGCCTTTTTATCCGCGTTACCATAGAGAGGGATTAATTTCACTCAAAAAGCGGTGATCCGCCGCGTCATATGAGGCCGTGGATTAGCTTTCAGGCAGGGTCAGACAGGCAGCGAGTTCCACATGGGACGACCAGCGGAACTGGTCGACCACCTGTACCCAGTCCAGCCGATAGCCTGCCGCGACCATGTTCTGCACATCGCGGGCAAAGCTCACCGGATTGCAAGAGACATAGGCCACGCGCGGCACCTCGGCGCGGATGATCTCGGCCACCTGCGCTTCGGCCCCTGCGCGGGGCGGGTCGAGCACCACAGCGTCGATCTTGGCCAGTTCATCTGGAAGGAGCGGTCGGCGAAACAGGTCGCGTGCCTCGGCAGTGAGCGGCTTGGCCCCCTTGGCCCGACGCCAGCCGCCTTCCAGCGCGGCGATCATCTCGGCATCGCCTTCCACCGCGTGCACCCGCGCCTGCTGCGCCAAGGGCAAGGCAAAGGTGCCGCAGCCCGCGAAAAGATCGGCCACAACCTCGGCCTCGCCCACCGCATCCCTGACCGCGTCGAGCAGGGACGCTTCGCCATGACGGGTCGCCTGCAAGAAGGCGCCCGGCGGCGGCGTGACCGGCGCATCGCCAAAGCGCTGTACGGGCGGCGCGCGCATCGCAATTACCTCGCCATCCCATGTCAGCCGAGCCAGAGATAGAGCCTCACAAGCCTGCGCCAATTGCTGGCGCAGCGGCCCGTCGAGCGGTTTGCCATTGGCAACAGAGACCTCCAGCCCCTCTTCCGACAGGGTTACCGTGACGGCCAATTCGGCCTTTCGGCTCGTGCCGATCAGCGCCAGTTCTTCGGCGACTTTCAGCCCCGGCAGCAAGGCGGGATCGACCAACTGACAGCCCGGCACCTCGATCAGCACGTCAGAGGCGCGGCCATGAAAGCCCGCCATAGCGCCCTTTTTCGTCCGCCGCGCGGCAAATGTGGCCCGGCGGCGCGATTGCGCGGGGGAGGTTTGGATGGGGCGAAATTCTGTCTCTAGCCCATGAGCCGAAAGCGCGTTGCGCACCACATCGACCTTCCAAGCCGCCACGAAATCATCCGCGGCATGTTGCAACTGGCAGCCGCCGCAGGATTTGAAATGGCGACAGGGCGGCGCGACCCGCTGGTCGGAGGGGGTGACGATCCGCACATCGCGAAGCTGCTGCCCATCGACAACGCCGGTGACGGTTTCCCCCGGCAGGGTCATCGGGGCAAAGATCGGACCTTCGGCGATGCCGTCGCCGTGGTGGCCGAGACGCAAGATTTCATGTTCAGTCATAGCCTGCCCATAGCGCGGCAAAGCCTTCTGGGAAAGCCTATTCCGCCGCCTTTACATCCAGAAACCCGCCCGACTGCCGGTGCCAATAGCGCGCATAAAGCCCGTCTTGGGCAAGCAAATCGGCATGGCTGCCAATCTCTGCAATGCGACCCGCGTCCAGCACCATGATGCGGTCCATCTCGGTCAGGGTCGACAGACGGTGGGCGATGGCCAGCACGGTTTTGCCTTCCATCACACGATCTAGGGTCTGCTGAATGGCGGCCTCCACCTCGCTATCAAGGGCGCTCGTCGCCTCGTCCAACACCAGTATCGGCGCGTCTTTCAGGATCGCCCGGGCCAAAGCGATGCGCTGGCGCTGGCCGCCGGAAAGCTTCACCCCACGCTCGCCCAGATGCGCGTCATAGCCGTGGCGACCCTTGTGATCTTCGAGTTGCTGAATGAACTCATGCGCCTCGGCGCGTTCGGCGGCGGCAATGACCTCAGCTTCGGTCGCGTCGGGGCGGCCATACAGGATGTTGTCCCGCGCGGAGCGGTTGAACATCGCCGTCTCCTGCGTGACCATGCCGATATTGCGGCGCAGGCTCTCTTGGGTCACCGTCGTGGTATCCACCCCGTCGATCAATATCTTGCCCTGTTCTGGTTCATAGAGCCGCAAGAGCAGCGCCACGAGGGTCGATTTCCCCGCCCCCGAAGCACCGACGATGCCCAGCTTCTCACCCGGTTGGATGGTCAGCGAGATGCGGTCGATGCCGCCAGTCTGACGGCCATAGGCAAAGCCCAGATCGCGCAACTCGATCTCTCCGGCCTCGACGACCAGTTCCTGCGCATCAGGCTCATCATCCAGCCGCACGCGCGGCGTCAGGGTGCGCATGCCGTCTTCGACCTCCCCAATATTGGAATAGATCGCCATCAGCGTGAAAGAGACCCAGCCCGTCATCTGCGCGATACGGATCGCGATAGCGCCGGAGGCGACGATATCGCCCTCACTCGCCAATCCGCGCTGCCACAGCAGGATCGTCCCGCCCAGCAACAGAACCGGCAAAAGCCCCGCAAGGCTCATCAGCGCCAAACGGAACCCGGCGGCGAGGTAGCCGAACTCCAAGGCCCGGGCGCGAAAGCTCTGCATCGCGGAAAGTGCCGCGCGATCTTCGTGATCGGCATGGGCGAAAAGCTTCACCGTCTTGATGTTGGTGATCGTATCGACCACCTGCCCCGACACCATCGCCCGCGCCCCGGCCCGTCCCGCGGCCCGTTTGCGCACGCGCGGCAAGAACCAGTTGATCAGCGCCAGATACATCACCAGCCAGACGGAAAACCCAACCGCCACACGCCAGTCGATCGCCAAAAGCAAGGCGACCGACCCCGCCAGAGAGGCAAGCGCAAAGGCCACCACGTTGATCACCTCGGCGGCCACATCCGTCACCGCCCGCGCGGCCTGCATCTGCTTTTGCGCAATGCGCCCGGCGAAGTCTTCGTCAAAAAAATTGACGTTCTGCCCCAGCGTCCAACGGTGCAGCCGCGACAACACCAGCGGGTTCACATTGGGCTGCACCATGATCGCGTTAGAGGCCGAGGAGAGGCCAAACAGCACGGGACGCGCCACAAGGAAAAACGCAATCGCGCCCAAGACCAGAACCAGACTGCTGCCCTCAAAAAACCGCTCTGGCCCCGCGCTGACCGTGGCATCGATCACCTTGCCCAATATCCACGCTGTGCCCGCCTCCATCGCGCCAGCGGCGGCAGATAGAAAGGCGGCGAGCCAGAGCACCGGCCAAGCGCCTGCAAGGCACCAGCGGATGAAGGCCCACAGGGTCTGCGGTGGCGGCCCCTCGGCGGGGCGAAACGGGTTGATCCAATTCGAAATGCTCACGTCTTGTCATCCAATGCGAGAAAACCGCCCGACTGACGGTGCCAGAAAGCTGCATATAGGCCAGCTTTCTGCAAAAGCGCGTCATGGCTGCCCTCTTCGACGATACGGCCTTGATCCAGAACCAGAATTCGGTCCATCTCGGCAATCGTCGACAGCCTGTGCGCGATGGCGATGACGGTCTTGCCCGCCATCATGCCATAGAGCGTTTCCTGAATGACCGCCTCCACCTCACTGTCGAGCGCGCTTGTCGCCTCATCCAACAACAAGATCGGCGCGTCCTTGAGGATCACCCGCGCCAGCGTGATCCGCTGTCGTTGCCCGCCGGACAGTTTCACGCCCCGCTCGCCCACACGCGCGTCATAACCCGAGCGCCCCTCAGGGTCGGTCAGATCGAGGATGAACTCATGCGCCTGCGCCTGTTTCGCCGCCGCGATCATCTCGGCCTCGCTGGCGTCGGGACGGCCATAAAGGATATTCTCGCGCACCGAGCGATGCAGCAGCGAGGAATCCTGCTGCACCACACCGATATGCCGCCGCAGACTGTCTTGCCGGACCTGTGCGATGTCCTGCCCGTCGATCCGAATTTCGCCCGTTTCGGCGTCGTAGAACCGCAGTATCAGCTTCACGAGGGTCGATTTTCCCGCGCCCGAGCGGCCCACAAGGCCAATCCTATCGCCCGGCTGCACGGTGATATTGATGTCCTGAACCCCGCCGCTGTCGCGCCCGTAGTGATGGCTCAGCCCCGCCATTTCGATCCGCCCTTCGGTCAGCTTTAGCGGCGGCGCATCTTGGCGGTCGGTGAGGGCGAGGGGCTGGGCAATGGTCTCCATCCCTTCGGCGACGACACCCAATTCGCGGAAAAAGCTCGACAGCGCCCACATGATCCAACCGGTCATGGAATTGAGCCGCAGCGCCAGCGCGGCGGCAGCGGCGACGACACCGACACTTGCCTCCGCCCCCATCCACAGCACCAAGGCCCAGCCGACGACGCCCACGATCAACATGCCGTTGAGAAGGGTGAGCACCACATCCATGATGGTGAAGATACGCATCTCACCTTGAAACGTGCGCCGCGCCTCTTCGATGGCCTCGCCCGCGAAATCGACCTCTAGATCATGATGCGCGAACATCTTGACCGAATGGATATTGGTATAGGCATCCACCACGCGCCCCGTCACCTGCGACCGCGCGTCCGACGCGGCTTTGGACGCAGGGCCGACCCGTTTGATCGTCCAAGCCACCAAGCCGCCATAGAGGATGAACCACCCCAAAAGCGGCACTAATAAACGGATATCCGAGGTAGAGAGCAGGATCGCCGCGCCGATCATATAGGCCAGCGAGTAAGAGATCGCATCAAAGACCTGAAAGACGACCTCCCCCGCTGCCGGTGGCGTTTGCATGATCCGGTTGGCAATACGCCCGGCAAAGTCATTCTCAAACCAGCCCACCGATTGCCGCAAGACATGGCGATGCGCCCGCCAACGGATCAACGTGCCGAAGTTCGGCAAGATCGCATTGTTCAAAAGCATCACATCGACCGCCTGCACCATGGGCCGCAGCAACAGCACGGCCAGCGCCACGAGGATCAGCTCGGTCCCATGTTCCGCCCACATCTGCGCGGGATCGCTGCCCAGCAGATCGACGATGCGGCCCATGTAGTAGATCAGCCCAACCTCGATCGCGGCGACGAGGATCGCCATCAGCCCGGCGAGGGCAAATACCTTTTTGAACGGCTGCGCATAGTCCCGCAGGAAGGGCCAGAGCCCTTGTGGCGGCACGTCCTTCTCGCGATAGGAGGCATAGGGATCGACGAGATTCTCGAAAAAGCGAAACATGGGGAGACCTTGAAAAACAGACGTGCAAAATGTTCGGCACCGCCCAAGAGCAGAGCCGCAAAGGGGCAATGGTTATGCCAGCTTAGCTGAACCAGATCCCGAGGTACATTTCGCCCATCTCCCTTGTAATGGGCTTTGGATAGACGAATTTCCCCGCGATGTCGACCTAGCTGCGCCGCGCCAATAGGTCCGCCCGGGTCAAGGTGAAGCCGGAGTCGACCCAAAGCTGCTCCAGCCGGGCGAGCTCTTGGCCCAAGGCCGGGCCTTTGAACGCGGGCATCAGGTCTTTGGCCGTTACTGGAAACCGAGCCGCCGCGGCGGTTTTTATTGTCTTTAACATGGCGGTTTCGGGCATCTGTTCCGCCATACAGCCCCGCAGCAAAGCCGCGCCAATGGCCACATCCGCCCCATGACGATAGGCAAGCTCAGGCAATGGTGGCCCTGCGAAGCCCTGCTCTTGCAGCAGGGTGAGATGTTTGGCCTCTGCTTTGCTCAACCGCAGACGGTCGGTCAAACCCTCCCCGCCCAGCGCAGCCAGACGCACCAGCCAATCGGGATCAAGGCCAAGCTCTTGTTCGAAATGGACCAGCAGGGAGATCCAACGGTCATCACTCCCCGGTAAAAGCACGGGCAAAGCACCGGTTTGCCGCATCAGAGCCAGTGCGGGGGCAGGATCAGGCGCGCGGAGGAGTTTTTTGAACTCCTGCCCCACGCGTTCCGCCGAGAGCGTCTCGAGCCCATCCAAATTCGACGCGATGGCATTCAGCGCCTCAGGCTCTGGCCCCACTTCAGGGTCGCCATACCACGCCATGAAGCGGAAATAGCGCAGGGTGCGCAGGTAATCTTCGCGGATACGCTGACCTGCGTCCTCGATGAAACGCAACCGGCGCGCGCGCAGGTCGGGCAGCCCGCCCAAGGGGTCGATCACATGGCCCTCGGGCGTGGCATAGAGCGCGTTCATCGTGAAATCCCGGCGGCGGGCGTCATCAGCGATATCGGTGGAAAAGGCGACGACAGCCCGGCGGCCATCGGTCTCTACATCGCGGCGAAAGGTGGTGATCTCAAAGGGTTTGCCACCCGAGACCAGTGTCACCGTACCATGGTCGATCCCTGTCGGCACGGCCTTGACCCCGGCAGCCTTGGCCAGCGCCATTACCGTTTCAGGCGTCGCCTCGGTAGAAAGGTCCACGTCGCTGTCTGGCAGTCCCAGCAGCGCATCGCGCACGCAGCCGCCGACGAAATAGATAGGATGCCCGCCATCCTGCACCACGCGGCAAACCCGCTGTGCGTCTTCGTCATGTAGCCAGCGCGTGCCGGTCGGAATCATTGGTTCATTCGTGTCGCCCATGCCCGCAACATACGCGCGGTCGCGCCCCAGATGTAATAGGGGCCGTAGGGAACGGCGTAATAATACCGCCGCTGGCCGCGCCAACGCCGGGAATGCACAAGGTAGTTGCTGAGGTCGAGCACATGGTCAAGCGGCACGCGAAACACCTCTTCGACCTCACCGGGCTCAGGCACCACGGTAAAATCGCGCGTCACATAGCCGATCACGGGCGTCACACTAAAGCCGGTGACCGTCTCATGAGCCGGAAGCACGCCCAAGACATCCACGATATCGCTCGGCAGGCCAATCTCTTCGCGGGCTTCGCGCAGGGCGGCAGCGATGACATCCGCATCCCCGCCGTCTTGCTTGCCCCCCGGAAAGGCGATCTGCCCGGGGTGATGTTTCAGCGCCGAAGACCGTTTGGTCAGGATCAGCTCCAGGCGCGCACCGGTATCCACCACCGGGGCCAGCACCCCCGCAGGACGCAGGGCGCGCCCCTCGGGGAGGGTAACCTCTGGGTTCAGATCGAAATCAGAGGATTCCACCCCGGTTTGGGCAAGCGCCTCGCGAAAGGACTGGAACCGATCGCTCACCTCAGGCCTTGGCGTCGAAACCGACCGTGGCCGGATCAAGGTCGTAATGCGCGCCACAGAACTGGCAATCCGCGGTGACCCGCCCCTCGTCCGTGGTCATCTTTTCGATATCGCGGGCCGAGTAGATCGACAAGCTTTGCCGCACGCGGTCTTCGGAACAGGTGCAGCCGAAACGCACCGGCTGGGGGTCATAGACCCGCGGTTGTTCCTCGTGAAACAATCGCAGCAGCAGATCGGTCGGCGGAACGCTTGGGCCGATCAGTTCCAAATCCTCAACGGTGCCGAGCAGGATGTTCACTCGGTTCCAATCCTCGGCCTCATCGCCCTCGACCAAGTCATCGGCCTTGAGAATGTCACCGCTCCCCTCGCCCGACGCCGCCAACGGCGAGGCTTTGGGCATATGCTGCAACATGATGCCACCGGCGCGCCAATGCTCCGGCTCATCCGGGCCGGACGATTTGCCAAAGCTCAGGGAAAAGCGGGTCGGCAACTGTTCGGACTGGGCGAAATAGGCCTCGGCACAGGCGGCCAGAGACCCACCGGCCAGCGGCGTGATGCCCTGATAGGGGGTCATGCCTTGGCCTTGGTCGATCATGATCGCGAAATAGCCTTCGCCGACCTGCTCGAACGGGGCGTCATCGGTCAGCCGGTCCGCATCATAGCTGGCATAGGCGCGGATGCGCGCAGGCTCGCCTTCTTTCTCGGGGCCGTAGTAATCGGTCGCGATCATCCGAACGGCACCTTTGGACTGCACCTGCAGGGACAGCTTCCAACGCAGTTTGATCGTCTGGCCGATCAAAGCGGTCAGCAACGCCATCTCGGCCACCAGCGCTTCGACCTGCGGCGGATAGTCATGCTGGTTCAGGATGCCTTCCAACACGCCATCAAGCCGCGCCACGCGGCCGCGCATGTCGACATCATCAAGCTGAAAGGGCAGAACGGTATCGTCCCACGCGATTTTAGTTCCTTGGGTCATCGGGTTTCCTTATCGGGGGCCGCTTGGCATACCGCGTCTATATAGGCGCAGCAACCCATGGAAAAAGGGGCAGCATATGATCCGACGTACAGGTGAGACACCACACCCCGGCCAACGCTACACGCCGCGCCCCGGCGTCTATGCTATTCTGCCGCTGCAACGCCGCTTTCTGATGACGCTGGAAATGGCGGAGGAGACCGAGGTGCAACTGCCCGGCGGCGGTATCGAGGCGGGGGAATCCCCGCTTCAAGCGCTGCACCGCGAGGTGCTGGAGGAAACCGGCTGGCGCATCGCCCGCCCGCGTCGATTGGGAGCCTTCCGCCGCTTTACCTATATGAAGGATTACGACCTCTGGGCTCAGAAGATCTGCCACGTCTATGTCGCCCATCCCGTGCGCCAGATCGCCGCCCCGACAGAGCCGCATCACGCCACGCTGGTGCTATCGGCCAGCGAGGCGCTGGCAACCCTCGCCAATGAAGGTGACCGTTTGTTTCTGCAACGCCACCTAGGCTAGGCGTTGCCGTGATACTCAAGCAATATCCCCGAGACATCATCGGGGAAATCGCGGCTGCCAGCGAATTCCGACAACTTCCAAACCAGCGCACTCAGCAGCGCCGGGCCGCTGAACCGGCGCAATTCGTCCAACATGCGGGCCAAACCCTCTTCGCCCAACATCTCCCCCCCCGGATCGGGGCATTCCGTCACCCCATCGGATAGGATCAACAAACGATCGCCGGGCGCCATCTGAAGTTTATAGTCCTCGAACCCCACTCCAGAGAGCAGCCCGACAGGAAACCCCCCGGTGCCCGATTGTTCGACCCGCCCATCCGAGCGCAACAAGGCCGGATGCGGATGCCCCGCCTGGGCGACAGTGACCTCCCCGGTCGTGAGATCCGCAATGGCGAGCATCAGGGTGAAATAATGCTCCGTCTCCATCTCATGGAGAACAAGATCGTTCAGTTCCGCAATTACTTCGCCCGGAGGCCGCGCCGCGTAGGTCCCCCCGGGCAAAAGCGTGAGCGCAAGGTTCTGATCCGGCGTGGCCGCCGACAGATACCCCGCCAGCCGCGCCGTCATCAGGGCCGAACTGATCCCATGCCCAGACACATCCAAGCCAAACAGCCCCACGACCCCCGGCCGCACCGGGAAATACCCCACCAAATCCCCGCCAACATGCCCGGCAGAGCGCAGCATCATCGACAGATTGCCCCCCTCCATGGCGCGATAACGCTCCCGGAGCAGCGATTGCTGGAATTTCTTCGCCTCGACCAAATCCTTGTCGATCCGCGCATGCACCTGCCGCAGAATATCCAAAGTCTCGGTAATCAGCTGATTTTTCTGCGTCAAGTCCCGCTGCATGGCCAGAAAACGCGCCCCCGCCATAAGACGCGCGCGTAGCTCCGGCAGACCGGCGGGCCGTATCAGAACATCATCAGCCCCCGCATCAAGGGCGCAGTCCACAGCCCGCTCATGACTGTCGGCCAACAGAATGACATAACTGCCGCGCCCTTGTGAAAGCTCCCGAAAAGCCCTGCAAAAATCGAGCCCCGATATCGCCCCACTGCAAAGCACGATATCAGGCCACCCCTGCGCGCAAAGGGCCAACGCGTCGGCTTCCGAGGCGGCAGAAACCACCTCATACCCCCATCCTTTCAACGCGGTCGAAAGACAGGCCCGCCCGGTCTCATCCCCCTCGACCACCAAAACCAAGGACGCCACAGCAGGTGTCGCCACCGCTTCGGAAAGGCTGGGGATATCCAATTTCATGCGACACGATCCTGACAGACCCTATCGAGTTAACCCACCAAGCCTTACCAGAAGGTGAATCCCTCTGGCCTTCCGCCCCTACAGAACGAACTGCGCCAAGGTTTCGTCGTTTGTGATATCCGTATAGGTAAAGCCGGATTGCCCCAATTGCTCAAGAAACGGCTTGAAATTCTCTGGCCGCCGCGTCTCGATCCCGATCAGGACCGAACCAAAGTTCCGCGCCGATTTTTTCAAATACTCAAAGCGGCAGATGTCATCCTCCGGCCCCAGCAGCATCAGGAATTCCTTCAACGCCCCGGGCCGCTGCGGCAGGCGCAGGATGAAATATTTCTTCACACCCGAATAGCGCTGCGCCCGCTCCTTGACCTCCGGCAAACGCTCGAAATCAAAATTGCCACCCGAGGCAACACAGACCACCGTCTTACCGGCAATCTGATCCGCCACCTCACCCAGCGCATCGATCGACAGCGCGCCCGCCGGTTCCAACACGATGCCCTCGACATTCAGCATCTCGTTGATCGTCACGCAGATCCGATCCTCGGGCAGGTGCACCACATCCGCCGGGTCCACCCCGCGCAAACGTTCAAAGGTCCGCGCACCGATCTTGGCCACCGCAGCACCGTCGACGAAGTTATCGATCGGCGAGACATCCACCGGCGCCCCAACTTCCAACGCCCGCGCAAAGCTTGGCGCCCCGGAAGGTTCGACGAATGTATAGTCGCAGGCATCCCCGAAATAGCTGACCACGCCCGAAGACAGCCCGCCGCCGCCCACGGGCAAGATTACCCGATCCGGCACCCGGCCCAACTGCGCGGCAATCTCCACAGCCACAGAAGCCTGCCCCTCGATCACGTCATCATCATCGAAAGGCGACAGAAAATGCGCCCCTTCGTCCCGGCAGAAACTCTGCGCTGCGGCCAGTGTGGCATCGAAATAATCCCCCACCAGCCGGATCTCGACATTCTCACCGCCAAACATCCGGGTCTTCTGCACTTTCTGCTGCGGTGTCGTCACCGGCATGAAAATCACGCCGCGCACCCCGAAATGGCTACAGGCAAAAGCCACCCCCTGCGCATGGTTCCCCGCCGAGGCACAGACGAAAACCCCCTGCCCCGGGAACACCTTGCGCATCGCATTGAACGCCCCGCGCAGCTTGTAGGAGCGCACCGGGCTCAAATCCTCGCGCTTCAACCAGATATCCGCGCCGAACCGCTCTGACAGATGTTCGTTGCGCAAAAGCGGTGTCGCCGGGAACAATGCCCGCAGCGCCTCTGCCGCCGCCTGTGCTTTTCGTGCAAATTCATCCGCCATCTTTGCTCTCCTTGCTGCCGTTCGTCGATAGGCGCGCAGCCAGCATAGGTCAACGCAGGCTTCAATCTTGCCCGCGCCCGCGAAAACCGCTACCTCGCAGGGCGAACTTGAAAGGAAACCCGTCATGTCCGCGCCCAAGAAAGTCGTGCTTGCCTATTCCGGCGGCCTCGATACCTCGATCATCCTCAAATGGCTGCAAACCGAATATGGCTGCGAGGTGGTGACCTTCACCGCCGACCTCGGCCAAGGCGAAGAGCTGGAACCGGCCCGCAAAAAGGCCGAAATGATGGGCATCGCGCCTGAGAATATCTACATCGAAGACGTGCGCGAGGAATTCGTCCGCGACTTCGTCTTCCCGATGTTCCGCGCCAACGCGGTCTACGAGGGTCTCTACCTGCTGGGCACCTCCATCGCCCGCCCGCTGATCTCCAAACGCCTCGTGGAAATCGCCGAAGAAACCGGCGCCGACGCGGTCGCGCACGGCGCCACCGGCAAGGGCAACGATCAGGTCCGCTTCGAGCTCGCCGCCTATGCGCTTAACCCCGACATCAAGGTCATCGCCCCCTGGCGTGAATGGGATCTGTCGAGCCGCACCAAGCTCTTGGCCTTCGCCGAAAAGAACCAGATCCCGATCGCCAAGGACAAGCGCGGCGAAGCGCCCTTCTCGGTCGACGCCAACTTGCTGCACACCTCCTCCGAAGGTAAGGTGCTCGAAGACCCGGCGGTCGACGCGCCCGACTACGTCTACCAGCGCACCGTGAACCCCGAAGACGCCCCCGACACGCCCGAATACGTCGAGATTGGATTCGAGCGCGGCGATGCGGTCAGCATCAACGGCGAAGCCATGTCCCCCGCCACGATCCTCACCAAGCTCAACGAACTTGGCGGCAAACACGGCTGCGGCCGCCTCGATCTGGTCGAAGGCCGTTTCGTCGGCATGAAGTCCCGCGGCATCTACGAGACCCCGGGCGGCACTTTGCTCTTGGAAGCCCACCGCGGCATCGAATCCATCACCCTCGACCGCGGCGCCATGCACCTCAAGGACGAGCTGATGCCGAAATACGCCGAGCTCATCTACAACGGCTTCTGGTACAGCCCCGAACGCACCATGCTGCAAGCCGCCATCGACGCGAGCCAAACTCATGTCACCGGCACCGTGCGCCTTAAGCTCTACAAAGGCCACGTCCGCACCGTCGGCCGCTGGTCCGATCACAGCCTCTATTCCGAGGCCCATGTGACCTTCGAAGATGACGCCGGCGCCTACGACCAGAAAGACGCCGCAGGCTTCATCCAACTAAACGCCCTGCGCCTCAAACTCCTCGCCGCCCGCGACAAGCGCAGCAAAGGCTGAAGCGCGGGATCCCAATCCCCCTTCATCCTTTCTTAAATACCACGGGGGTCCGGGGGCAGCGCCCCCGGCGGCCAGCCCCAGATAAAAACGCAAAAGGCCCGGACGCTCCCGCCCGGGCCTTTCTCTGAGCCACCTACCGGATCAATCGGCAGTGACGACCGTCATCACCAACTCCCCATTCGGTTTGATCGGCCCGTCTTCCTTGGCGCCCAACGTATATTCGAACACGCCGGTTTTCATGCCACCATCTTCGGAATGCACCATCAACATTAGCATGTCGCCCGAAGCCACATCCTCTTGCAGGATCGCGACCACATCCATGTTCTCGCCCGCGCGCAGCGGAGCGTAGCCGACCACGGGGCCGGGCTTCATATCGGCATCGGTGCGATGCACGACCAGCCAGCCATTCTCGCCTGCCATCACCTTATCGGCAGTGACGACGCCATTCGATACATCCTGACCCGAAGCTTCGACCATGGCCATGGCATGGGCATCCGCCCATGCGCCACCGGCGATCATGGACAGGGCGATTGCGGTGCTTGCAAATTTTTTCATCTGGTTTTCCCTCCGTTTGAAATAGCACCGTAGTCACGACAGCCCCGCGAAATAGTTTCGCGGTCTTCAGGAATTTTTTAGACGTTCCGCAAACAGCCGCTCATAGTAGGGCATGGCCGCCTCCAGAACTTCCGCCTCTGCTCCTTTAAGCTCGGGCAGTTCCCCCTCCGGCCCGGCAAAACCGGCGCTGCGATGGATCGCCCCATACCAATGCGGCGCCCAAACCCCATCCTCGGCCCGCGGCCCGGCGGGCCAATGCAGCATCGCAGGATCAAAGGGCAAGTCGATGGCTGCGCAAAGCCTGCGCAGCATCCCCTCCGGGTCCGCGCGGATATCGCCGCTGTCGATGACAAGTCCGCCCAACCGCTCGAAGAGCATGAGTTGCCGATCAAACCCGATATCCGCCAAACGGGGTGCTTCGCGCTTCTCCGCATAGCTTGCGATCACCCGGGCCGGATGGCGGATCAGGTGGATGTTCACACAATCCTCGGCCCAATCAAGTGGGAACCCGTCGATCATATGCTGCGCCATATGTTTCATATAAAGATGCCGCCCGCCGTGTTGGACAAAGCCAAGAGGCACCCGTGCGGGGTCTTGCTCCTGCGCCGCCAGTACCGCGTCGCGCATCGGATGATCCAGCCCCGTCGCCTTGAGATAGGCCGCGTAAAACGGCTCATCCATCGCGGTGAAATCCGCGCGCGCTCCAAAACTATACATCATCGCAGTGCTAAGATTGCGCGGCCCTGACCACATCGCAATTCGCATGAAGAGCTTCTCCCATTGCCGTTCAACTCAGAACGCTAGAAAGAACGCGCCCGCGCGCCAAGTGGTAAATTGCCTTCACCAGAGCGTGACTTTCCCCGCCCCGGACTTGCGCTATCTCCGCCCCAGCGGCAAGCCTAGGCCTGAGGAGGACCGACATGTTCCAAAAATCAATGTTCAAACCCGCCATTCTGACCCTTGCGATCACTCTGGGCCTCGCCGCGCAGAACCGACCTGCGGCGGCGGCGGAGACCGAGATGCTGACCGTGGCGGGCGGCTGCTTCTGGTGCGTCGAAGCCGATTTCGAATCCGTCAAAGGCGTGAAAGAGGCTATCTCGGGCTTTGCCGGGGGCCGCACCAAGAACCCGACCTACAAAGAAGTCACCGGCGGCAACACCGGCCATTACGAAGCGGTGCAGATCCAATTCGACCCGGATGTGGTCAGCCGCAAGACACTGCTTGATCTCTTCTTCCGCTCGATCGACCCCACAGATGCGGGCGGGCAATTCTGTGACCGGGGCGAAAGCTACCGGACCGCGATTTTCGCGGGCAGCCCCGCCCAGAAAAGCGCGGCAGAGGCTGCCAAGGCCGAAGCGCAGGCCGCCCTCGGGACCAAGGTCGTGACGCCGATCCTTGGCGATGCGCCCTTTTACCCGGCCGATGATTACCACCAGGACTACTACAAAAGCAGCGACCGCCTGGCGTTCAGCAGTGTCGGCGTGGCTGTGAAAAAATCGGTCGCCTACAAACGCTACCGCAAGGGCTGTGGCCGTGACGCCCGCGTGAAACAACTTTGGGGCAGCGCGGCGCCCTTCGTGAAGTAACCGCGCCCCGGTAGATTAGCTGCGAAAATCGTGATCCCGGATCTCTTTCAGATCGGGGATCACATCTGCCGTGCCATGACGCGTGACCATCAAGGCCCCGGCGCGCATGGCCAGATCAATCGCCTGCGGCATGGTCATCCCCCGGTCCAACCCGGCCAGCAGATAGCCGGTGAAAGTATCGCCCGCGCCGGTCGTATCCACCGCATCGACTTGATAGGCGGGGAAGCTCTCGACCAGATGTGCCTTGTTAGAGACCCATTCACAGCCCCCCGCCCCCAGCGTCACCACGATGTCGTCAATCGGCAGCTGCCGCAGCTCGCCCCCCGTCGCGGCCCGCAACTGCGCCGCTTCGACCTCGTTCAGCACCAATAGATCGATCTGTTCGAGGATCGCCGTCACCGCATCCGCATCGAAAGGGGCTGCGGCATAGGCCAGTCGCAGGCCCAGAGTTTTCGCCGTTCGCGCCGCGAACCGCTGCCCGTTGGTTTCGTTCTGCATCAACAGCCAATCGCCCGAGGAAGCCTCGCTCAGTGCGGCACCGATCATCTCATCGGTGATCTCGTGATTGGTGCCGGGGAAGATGACGATATTGTTCTCCCCTTCCAGATCCACGGCGATATTGGCGTGACCGGTCACGCCCTCCATCAAGGTGATATGCGCCGTTTCGACCCCATATTCCAAAAGCCGTTCCAGCGCCCAACCGCCATCGGCGCCCAACGCGCCGACATGCATCACCCGCGTCCCGGCCCGGGCGGCGGCGACCGACATATTGGCCCCCTTGCCGCCCAGCCCCTGCCGGAAATTCCGGGCTGAAATGGTCTCTCCCGGTCCCGGCAGATGGGCCAGCAGATAGAAGTTATCCGCGTTGATAGAGCCGAGGTTCCAGATCATCAGCCCACCTTACAGGCGGCGAGAATAGCCATGTTAAGGATGTCATTCGCCGTCGAGGTGGAAGAGCAGATCTGGATCGACTTATCGAGGCCCGTAAGGATCGGCCCGATCACCGTCGCCCCCGCCATCTCCTGCATCAGCTTGACCGAGATGCTGGCCGAGTGCCGCGCTGGCACTACGAGGATGTTCGCAGGCCCCGTCAGCCGCGAGAACGGGTAATTCGCCTGACTGGCCGCGTTCAGCGCCACATCGACGGTCATCTCGCCCTCATATTCGAAATCCACCCCGCGCTGGTCCAGCACCTCGGGCGCGAGGTGCATCTTTTCGGCCCGTTCCGAGACCGGATAGCCGAAGGTCGAGAAGCTGACGAAGGCGACCCGAGGCTCCAGCCCCAGATGCCGCGCCACGCGCGCGCCGCTTTCGGCAATATTGGCCAGGTCGTTCTCATCGGGCCATTCATGCACCAAGGTGTCGGCGATGAAGACGATGCGCCCCTTGTGCAGCAGGGCCGTGATGCCCGCGGCCCCGGCCTCGGCATTGGCATCAAAAACGTGGTTGAGCCGCTCCAAGACATGCGCCGACTTGCGGGTCGCCCCGGTCACCAGACCGTCGCCATGACCATGCGCCAGCATCAGTGCGGCAAAGACATGGCGGTCGCGTGAGGCAAGGCGGTGGATGTCTTTGCTGTCGAACCCCTTGCGCTGCAACCGGCCGTAAAGAAAGTCTTTGTAGGTCGCCAGGTGCTGGGTGTTGGCGGCGTTCACCACCTCCAACTCGCGCACCGCGTCGGCCATGCCCGCTTCTTCGAGCTTGGCGCGCACGTCGTCCTCGCGGCCCACGACCAGTGCTTTGCCCAAGCCCGCGCGCTGGTACATGACCGCCGCGCGCAGCACCTTGGGATCGTCGCCCTCGGCAAAGATCATCCGGGCCTGATTGGCCCGGGCGCGGGCGTTGATGCCGCGCAAGATGCTCGCCGTCGGGTCCATCCGCGATTTCAGCCCGACCTCATAGGCCTCCATGTCGATGATCGGGCGCCGCGCGGCCCCGGTGGCCATCCCCGCCTTGGCCACGGCGGGTGGAATGCGGTGGATGAGGCGTGGGTCGAATGGCGTGGGAATGATGTAGTCGCGGCCAAAGCTCAGCGTGCGGCCATAGGCCAGCGCCACCTCGTCCGGCACGTCCTCGCGCGCCAGTTGCGCCAGCGCATGGGCGCAGGCGATCTTCATCTCATCGTTGATGGCCCGGGCATGGATGTCGAGCGCGCCACGGAAGAGATAGGGAAAGCCCAGCACGTTGTTGACTTGGTTCGGGTAATCTGACCGCCCGGTGGCGACGATGGCATCCATGCGGACCTCATGCGCCTCTTCGGGCGTGATCTCCGGGTCCGGGTTGGCCATGGCGAAGATTACCGGGTTGTCGGCCATGGAGGCCACCATCGCCGGCGTCACCGCCCCTTTGACCGAGACGCCAAGGAAGACATCCGCGCCCTTCATCGCCTCTTCCAAGCTGCGCAGTTCGGTATTGGCGGCATGGGCAGATTTCCACTGGTTCATGCCCTCGGTGCGGCCTTGGTAGATCACGCCCTTGGTGTCGCACATGATGCAATTGTCGTGTTTCGCGCCCATCGCCTTGAGCAGTTCCAGACAAGCGATGCCCGCCGCCCCCGCGCCGTTGAGCACGATCTTCACGTCCTCGATCTTCTTGCCCGAGAGGTGCAACGCGTTGATCAGACCCGCAGCACAGATCACCGCCGTGCCGTGCTGGTCGTCGTGGAAGACGGGAATGTCCATCTCTTCCTTCAGACGCTGCTCGATGATAAAACACTCGGGCGCCTTGATGTCTTCGAGGTTGATGCCGCCGAAGGTCGGCCCCATCAGCTTGCAGGCGTTGATGAAAGCCTCGGTGTCCTCGGTATCAAGCTCGATATCGATGGAGTTCACATCCGCGAAGCGCTTGAACAGAACCGCCTTGCCTTCCATCACCGGTTTGGAGGCCAGCGCGCCGAGATTGCCAAGCCCCAACACCGCCGTCCCGTTCGAGATCACGGCGACCAGATTGCCCTTGTTGGTGTAGTCATAGGCTGTCTCGGGGCTCTCGGCGATGGCCTCGCAAGGGACGGCCACACCGGGGGAATAGGCAAGGCTCAGGTCGCGCTGTGTGGTCATCGGCACGGTGGCCGAGATCTCGAACTTGCCGGGGGTCGGTTCGAGGTGAAAGGCAAGCGCCTCTTCAGAGGTGATACGGTTCTTTCTCGTCACGACATTACCCTTCTTCTGCTTTGGGATCTTCTTAGCCACGATCCGACTTCAGCACAACGCAAGCCCCGCGTCAGTGCAAATCGCATTACAAAGACCGCCCAAGGCCCCGCACCCCCTTTCGCTGCGCCGGGGGGTTTTGTAGGGTCCGCGCGGCAACAGGGGGCAGCCGTGCAGACAGAAAAAGTAACGCCAATGATGGCCCAATATCTCGAGCTTAAAGCGGACCACGCGGATGCGTTGCTGTTCTACCGCATGGGCGATTTTTACGAGATGTTCTTTGACGATGCCATCGCGGCGGCAGAGGCGTTGGACATTGCGCTCACCAAACGCGGCAAGCATCAGGGCAAAGATATCGCCATGTGCGGCGTGCCGGTGCATGCCGCCGAAGGCTACCTGCTGACGCTGATCCGCAAGGGGTTTCGCGTGGCGGTCTGCGAGCAGATGGAAAGCCCCGCGGAGGCCAAGAAACGCGGCTACAAAGCGGTGGTAAAACGCGACGTGGTGCGGCTGGTCACCCCCGGCACGCTGACCGAAGAAAGCCTGCTGGAAGCCCGCCGTCACAATTACCTCGCGGCCTTTGCCGAGGTGCGCGATGCCTGCGCGATGGCTTGGGTCGATATCTCGACCGGCGCGTTTCACGTGATGCCACTGGCGCAGGTTCGGCTGGGGCCGGAATTGGCGCGGCTGTCCCCGTCGGAACTGATCGTCTCAGAGGCGAAAGAGACGGATTTGCACGAGGTCGTCTCTGATTTTGGGATTGCACTGACGGGTCTGGCCCGTTCGGCCTTTGACAGCACCAGTGCGGAAAAACGGGTCTGCGACCTGTTTGATATCGCCACGCTAGAGGCTTTCGGCAGCTTCACCCGCGCCGAAGTTTCGGCTATGGGAGCGGTAATAGAATACCTCACTATCACTCAACGCGGCAAGCTGCCCCTGCTCCGCCCGCCCCAGAAAGAGGCAGAGGCCCGCACCGTTCAGATTGACGCGGCAACCCGGCGCAATCTGGAACTCACCCACTCCCTAAATGGTGGCCGCGCCGGGTCTTTGCTGTCGATCATGGATAATACCGTCACCGCCGGGGGCGCGCGCCTGCTGGAGCGGCGGATCTCAAGCCCTTCGCGCGTTGTCGATGTGGTCACCTCCCGCGCCGATGCGCTCAGCTTTGCCTATGACAATGCCCGCGTTGCCGAAGACATTCGCCAACGTCTGCGCAATGTGCCGGACCTCGACCGGGCGCTGTCGCGTCTGTCGCTCGACCGGGGCGGTCCGCGCGACCTTGCCGCAATCCGCAATGGGTTGATCGAAGCCGAGGCTTTACACCAGAGCCTGACACAACAGGACCTCCCCGACCTGCTTCGCGAAGCTGCGGAAGGGTTGCAGGGCCATGGAGATCTTATTGACCTGCTGGATCACGCGCTGGTGGCCGAGCCCCCGCTGATGGTGCGCGACGGCGGATTCATCGCCCCCGGCCATGACGCCGACCTCGACGCCGCGCGCGAGCTGCGCGACGAAGGCCGCAGCGTAATCGCGGGCATGCAGCAGCAATTCGTCTCTGATACGGGGATTTCGTCGCTGAAGATCAAGCACAACAACGTGCTGGGCTATTTCGTCGAATGCACCGCGACCCATGCCGAGAAAATGCTGAACCCGCCGCTGTCAGAAACCTTTATCCACCGTCAGACCACGGCGAACCAAGTGCGCTTTACCACTGTCGAACTGTCCGAGTTGGAGACGAAAATCCTCAACGCGGGCAACCACGCGCAGGAGATCGAAAAGCGGCTCTACGAAAGTCTTCGGAGTGCTATTCTAGAGCATGCGGCAGAGATCGGACAAGCCTCTGCCGGGTTGGCCGAAGTCGATCTGGCCACAGGTCTGGCCGACCTCGCCCGGAGTGAGAATTGGACCCGCCCGCGCGTGGATATGTCCCGCGCCTTTGACATCCAAGGGGGGCGGCATCCAGTCGTTGAACGCGCTCTGACCCAGCAATCGGGCGAGCCTTTCATCGCCAATGACTGTGACTTGAGTGCCGAAGGTGAAGCCGCGAACATCTGGCTCCTCACTGGCCCGAACATGGCGGGTAAATCGACCTTCCTGCGCCAGAACGCGCTGATCGCCCTGATGGCGCAGATGGGCAGTTTTGTGCCTGCAAGTTCGGCGCATATCGGCGTTGTTAGCCAGCTTTTCAGCCGCGTCGGTGCCTCAGACGATCTGGCGCGGGGCCGCTCGACCTTCATGGTCGAAATGGTCGAAACCGCCGCGATCTTGAACCAAGCCGACGACCGCGCGCTGGTGATCCTCGACGAGATCGGGCGCGGCACCGCGACCTACGACGGACTCTCGATCGCTTGGGCCACGCTGGAACATCTGCATGACGTGAACCGGACCCGGGCGCTCTTCGCCACCCATTATCACGAGATGACGGCGCTGGCCGGCAAGCTGCCGGGGGTCGACAATGCCACGGTGGCAGTCAAGGAATGGGAGGGCGAGGTCGTCTTCCTGCACGAGGTGCGCAAGGGGGCGGCGGACCGCTCTTATGGGGTGCAGGTGGCGCAGTTGGCGGGCCTGCCCGCCCCGGTGATCGCCCGCGCCCGCGTGGTGCTGGAGGCATTGGAGAAAGGCGAACGCGAAGGCGGGGCTACACAAAAGACGCTGATCGACGATCTGCCGCTCTTCGCGGCCAGCCCGCCCCCGCAACCGGCCCCTGCGAAAACCTCGGCGGTCGAAGAGAAGCTGGCAGAGATCATCCCCGATGAACTCTCCCCACGTGAAGCGCTTGAGCTGATCTATAAACTGAAAGAGGCGGCCAAATCCTGACCGCCTCCTTCGAAAGTGACTGTTTGGACGTTTAGCTCGCCGGGGTCGAAGAAACGCCGACCTGCGCGGGGCGCAGCAGACGGTCGTGCAGCATAAAGCCTTCGGCGGCGACCTGAATGATCTCGCCCGCCACGGTGCCGGGAACAGGCGCCTCGAACATCGCTTCGTGGTGCTTGGGGTCGAACTTGTCACCAACCTCGGGCGCGATCACTTCGATACCATGCTTTTTGAAAACGTTCAGCAGCTCGCGCATCGTCAGTTCCACACCTTCCAGCAGCGGGCCAAAGGCCTCTTTCTGCTCATCGGTGGTGGTTTCCAGCGCGCGTTTCATGTTGTCATAAACGGGCAGCATGTCACGGGCCAGCTTGGAGCCGCCATAGTTCTCGGCCTCGCGACGGTCCTTGTCGGAGCGTTTGCGCGCATTCTCGGCATCGGCGAGCGCGCGCATGAAACGGTCGCGGTACTGGTCACGCTCGGCGCGCAGTTCCTCAACCGCAAGGGCTTCTTCGTCGATCTCGGCCATGTCTTCGGCGTATTCTTCAGCTTCGGCGCTGTCGATCTCGTCCAAAAAGTCGTTTTCTTTCGGCTCTGCCATGTTCCACCTCTAGTTCCGGTCGGAAATCAGCTTTCCCACCAGTTGTGCCGTGTAGTTCACAATCGGCACGATACGTCCATAATTTAAGCGTGTCGGGCCAATGACACCCACGGCGCCGATCACCTTACGATCAGCGTTCATATAAGGGGAAACGACCAGAGAGGAACCCGAAAGTGAGAAAAGTTTGTTTTCCGAGCCGATAAAAATGCGCACACCGTCCCCATCTTCGGCCAGTTCGAGGAATTCGGCGATGTCCCGCTTGCGCTCAAGATCATCGAAAAGGCTACGGATACGGTCAAGGTCTTCGGCCTCCGCCTCTCCGCCCAGCAGATTCGACCGACCGCGCACGATCAAACGCTCGGAATGCTCTCCTTCCGCGTCCCACAGCACCGCCCCGCTTTCGACAAGCTGCTGCGCGAGCACGTCGATCTCCTGACGGCGCTTAGCGATCTCCTGCTTGATGCTGCGCTGCAACTCGCTGAGGGTTTTGCCTTCGACGAAAGCATTCAGGAAATTCGCCGCCTCGCGCATCGAACTGGGGGTCTGCCCGGGTGGCGGCGTGAATAGCCGGTTCTCCACATGCCCGTCGGAGAAAACAAGCACCACCAAAGCTCTATCAGGCGAAAGAGAGACGAATTCGATATGTTTGATCGGCGCTTCGTGCTTCGGCGTCAACACGAGCGAGGCACCATGCGTGACGCCCGACAGGGCCGATCCGATCCGGTCCAACAGCCCGCCGACATCAGAGGAATTATTTCCCAAGGTCGCGTCGATCTTCTCCCGGTCAAGCTCTGTCGGATCGCCAATCTCGATCATCCCATCGACGAACATCCGCAGCCCCAATTGCGTCGGAATGCGCCCGGCTGAAACGTGAGGGCTGTCCAACAGGCCCATATATTCGAGATCCTGCATTACATTGCGGATTGTCGCCGCCGAGACCTTTTCGCTGAAGTCCCGCGTCAGGGTGCGCGACCCCACCGGATCGCCACTTTCCAGATAGCCTTCAACCACCCGGCGAAACACTTCGCGGGATCGGTCGTTCATGTCTTTCAGCAATTCAGGCGTGTTTTTCATCGGAGCTCGCTCTCTTGTCTAATAAAGGTACAAGCCGGGCAAACGTCAATCGGGGTTGCATCAAAGCCTTGTGGGGCGGTATCCCCGGGCAACATCAAAAAGGATATGTCATGCGTCCCTCTGGCCGGAAACTCGATGAAATGCGCGCCGTCTCGATCGAGACAGGTTTCACCAAACATGCCGAAGGGTCGGCCCTGATCAAGATGGGCGATACCCATGTGCTCTGCACCGCGACGATCGAAGATCGCGTGCCGCCCTTCATCAAAGGCTCCGGTCTGGGGTGGGTCACTGCCGAATACGGCATGTTGCCCCGCGCCACCAACACACGGATGCGTCGCGAAGCCGCCTCCGGCAAACAAGGGGGTCGCACGGTCGAGATCCAGCGCCTGATCGGCCGCGCCCTGCGCGCCGGGGTCGACCGCTCCGCATTGGGCGAGCGTCAGATAACCGTCGATTGTGACGTGCTACAAGCCGATGGCGGCACCCGCTGCGCGTCCATCACCGGCGGTTGGATTGCCCTGCGTCTCGCCGTGAACAAGCTGATGAAGGCGGGCGATGTCGTCTCTGACCCGCTGGTCGATCCCGTCGCGGCGGTAAGTTGCGGCATCTACGCAGGCCAACCGGTGCTCGACCTCGACTACCCCGAGGATTCCGAGGCGGGCGTCGATGGCAACTTCATCATGACCGGATCCGGCAAGCTGATCGAAGTGCAGATGAGCGCCGAAGGCTCAACCTATACCCGCGACCAGATGAACCAGCTGATGGATCTGGCCGAGAAAGGCGTCGGCGAACTGGCCACCATCCAAAAATCGGTTACCGCATGACCCGCAAGTTCACCGAAAATCGCATTCTGATCGCCACCCATAACGCCGGCAAACTGGCTGAAATGCGCCAGCTCTTCGCCCCCCACGGGGTTGAGGTGGTCGGCGCGGCAGAGATGAACCTGCCCGAGCCGGAAGAGACCGAGACGACCTTCGTCGGCAACGCCCGGATCAAGGCGCATGCCGCCGCCAAGGCGACCGGCCTGCCCGCATTGGCCGACGATTCCGGCATCGAAGTCGAAGCGCTTAACAATGCACCCGGCGTCTATACCGCGGATTGGGCCGAAACAGAGAATGGCCGCGACTTCGTCATGGCCATGACTAAGACGCGCAACCTGCTGGAAGAAAAGAACGCCCCTCACCCCCGCCGCGCCCGTTTCTGCGCGAACCTGGTGTTGGCATGGCCCGACGGCCATGATGAGGTTTTCGCGGGCAAGGTAAACGGCACGCTGGTTTGGCCGATGCGCGGCGAACAGGGTCACGGCTATGACCCGATGTTCCAACCTGACGGCCATGAGGTCACCTTTGCCGAAATGGACGCCGAGCAGAAAAACAGCATCAGCCACCGCGCCGATGCCTTTGCGAAACTGATTGCGGCCTGTTTTGGCTGAAGATTGGCAACAGGGCGGCTTCGGCCTCTATATCCATTGGCCATTTTGCGAGGCGAAATGTCCCTATTGCGACTTTAACAGCCACGTTAGCCGCTGGATCGACCAAGCCGCTTGGCGGGATGCCTATCTCGCCGAGCTTCAGCGCGCTGCGGATGAGACACCGGGCCGCGTGCTCAATGCCGTCTTTTTCGGCGGCGGTACGCCCAGTCTGATGGACCCCGATGTCGTCGCAGACATCATCAGCGCCATCCGGGGCCACTGGCCCACGGCGAACGATCTGGAAATCACCCTCGAAGCCAATCCCGGCTCGGTCGAAGCGGGCCGCTTTGCCGCCTACAGACAAGCCGGAGTGTCCCGCGTGTCGATGGGCATTCAGGCACTGAACGATCCGGATCTCAAACGTTTGGGCCGCCTACATTCGGCGAAAGAAGCGATGACTGCTTTCGACATCGCCCGTAATACCTTTGACCGCGTGAGCTTCGATCTAATCTATGGGCGGCAAGACCAATCCGCCGTGGAATGGGAAGCCGAGTTGAAACAGGCTCTATCCCTCGCGATAGACCACATTTCGCTCTATCAGCTGACCATCGAACAAGGCACCGCCTTTGGCGACCGTTACGCCCGCGGAAAACTTCGCGGCCTGCCCGACGAAGATCTCGGCGCGGATATGTTCACCCTGACCCAAGACATCTGCAATGACATGGGCATGCCTGCTTACGAGGTGTCAAACCACGCCCGGGATGGCGCCCAATCGCGTCACAACCTGATCTATTGGCGCTATGGGGACTATATCGGCATCGGCCCCGGCGCCCATGGGCGGTTGACGCTGGACGGAGAGAAATTCGCGACAGTTGCTTATAGCAATCCACAGCGGTGGCTCGACGGTGTCGCAAAGGGCGAAGCGGAGAAACCCCGGACCGCCCTGAGCCGAAGCGAACAGGCGACTGAGTTTCTCCTGATGGGCCTGCGCCTGAAAGAAGGCGTTGACCTTAGCCGTTACGCCGATATGGCCGGGCATGAGATCGACGAAAAGGCCGTCAATCACCTGCAAGACATCGGCATGGCAGCACGCGAGAAAGACAGGTTAATTGTTTCAGATCAAGGCGTTATCGTCCTAAACGCCGTGATCGAAACGCTTCTGCCTTAAGAGCCGCCCAACAGGCGGCAGATCTCATCCAGCTGATCAAGCGTGGTATAGTGCAACGTCACCTTACCCGCTTCCTGACCCGGTTTATGATCCAAACTAACCTTCATACCGAGGTTGGCTGACAGATCGCCTTCAAGCGCCTGTGTATCGGCATCCTTCGCTGGGCGCTGCGAGAGACGCTCCTTATTTACCATATTACCACGTTCGCCGGCCTGATCTTTCTTAACCAAAGCCTCGGTCGCGCGGACGGAAAGGCCGCCTTTGATGACCTGCTGCGCCAGTTTCAGCGGATCCTTCGCCGGAATTAGCGCCCGCGCATGCCCCGCGCTCAGTTCATTCTGGCGCACCATCTCTTGCACCGGATCTGGCAGGTTCAGCAGGCGCAATAGGTTCGCAATATGGCTTCGGCTTTTCCCGAGGGCTTCGGCCATCTTCTCCTGCGTATGGCCGAACTTATCCATCAACTGTCGATAGCCCGCCGCTTCTTCGACCGAGTTCAGATCTGCCCGCTGGATGTTCTCAATGATCGCGACTTCAAGCACTTCGACATCGGTGAACTCGCGCACGATCACCGGAAGGCTATGCACCTTGGCGATCTGAGATGCCCGCCAACGCCGTTCACCCGCGACGATCTCGAAGTTTCCGTCGGCCAAAGCGCGGACGATCAGAGGCTGAATGACCCCCTTTTCTTTGATTGAGGCCGCGAGATCATCAAGATGCTCTTGCTCAAACCGCTTACGCGGCTGATCCGGGTTCGGTTTGATCCGCTCGATCGGAACGAACTGCTCCGCCGCCGCGGCCCCCCTGGCGGCCACGCTCTCGGTCTCCGCTACATCCGCCATCAGTGCCGAAAGCCCCCGGCCAAGGCCCCGTTTGCGCTCTTGTTTGTCTGCCATACTGCCACCTTATTAACCATTGTTTCTTGTTAGCTCCGCCGCCAAATCGCGGTAGGCTTGGGCCCCTTTCGATGTGGGATCATAACTCAAAACGGGCATGGCAAAGCTCGGCGCTTCGCTGACCCGAACATTGCGCGGAATCACGGTTTGGAACACCAGTTCACCAAGGTTCGCCCGCGCATCATTCTCAACCTGTTGCGACAGATTATTGCGGCGATCATACATGGTCAGCAGAACGCCCTCAATCCGCAGGTCCTTATTCCCGCTTTGCCGGACCTCTCTTATCGTCAACATAAGCTGAGAGAGCCCTTCCAACGCAAAAAATTCGCTCTGCAAAGGCACAAGTACAGAGTGCGCCGCGATCATCGCATTCACGGTCAATAGGTTGAGCGAAGGCGGGCAATCAATCAGGATGTAATCAAACTCAAAGTGATCCATCTGGGTTTGCCTGAGTGCGTCGTGCAAAAGGAAACTTCTTTTCTCATTCGAAAAGAGTTCGATATCCGCAGAGCTAAGGTCAACCGTCGCCGGAACGATGAGCAACCCTTCCGTTTCGGTGCGCTGAATGACATCCTGCGGAAGGCTATCGTCCAGCAAGAGATCATATGTTGTAAATTCGCGATCTTCGACTTCGATACCAAGCCCCGTAGAGGCGTTGCCCTGCGGATCCAGATCAACCACCAGAATACGCTTCCCAGCTTCCGCCAGCGCAGCGGCAAGATTGATCGTCGTCGTCGTTTTTCCCACACCGCCCTTCTGGTTTGCAATGGCAATGATTTTCGGTCCATCTGGACGAGAAAGGTCAGACACGGGCGATATCCTTAATCTTTAGAATGGCAGCGTCCGGATTGGTCTTGCTGGTTACCGTCTCTAGGTCGTAAGTCCAATCCTGCCGCGCCTCTAGGTCTTCACGCTGCCAGCTTTGACCTTTAGGGAGAAGTGCAATGCCTCCGCGTTTAAGATGCAACTCGGCGAACCCTAACAACTTCGTCAGATCGGCTAAAGCGCGGGCAGATAGCACGTCTGCTTTGAGACATTCGAGTTCTTCGATTCTGTCGGTTTTCACCTTTGCCGCAAGATCAAGTTCTCGAATGGCCGTCCGCAGAAAAGCTGATTTCCTCTGATCACTCTCAACCATAACCACATCGAATCTGTGCTCTTCTTGATTGAGGATCGAAATAACGATGCCCGGAAAACCTCCGCCGCTACCAAGGTCTACCCAGTTCCCTCGCCCCGTAGCAAGCTCAAAGATTTGGACGGAATCCAGAATATGGCGGGACCAAAGGTCATCCAAGCTGCTTTTGGAAACCAAATTAATCTTCGGATTCCATTTCCTCACCAGTTCAGCAAAGGCTTTCAGCTTTTCAAATGTTTCACGTGAAACATCGATGTCATTTTCAGTGCTCATGCTGACTTCTTTCCGGCCCCGCGCTTCACACGAGCAAGTATCAAAGTCAGCGCGGCTGGTGTCATTCCATCAATGCGCGCCGCCTGTGCCATTGTTTCCGGACGCGCGGAAGATACCTTCGACTTCAGCTCGTTAGAAAGGCCTGCAAGATCATCGAAGGAAAAATCAGACGGTATACGAACGTTCTCGTCTTTCTTCAGCACATCGATCTCTTTCTGTTGTCGAGCGATGTAGGTTGCGTAGAGCGCGTCCCGTTCAATCTGTCGGCGTATTTCGAATGGAGTTTCTTCCAGGCTGCGATCAAGTGGCAGCAAGTCTTCAAACTCCACATCGGGAAAGGCGAGAACCTGATAGCCGCTACGCTTTGCACCATCTTGGTTGACTTTGATACCGGCGCTCGCAAGCTCTTTCGGCGTATACTCCGTACCTTCCAGCTTCGCTTTTGTCTCCTCTAGGGAGGAAACCTTCTTCTCAAAGCTGTCTCGGCGCGCGGCAGAGGTACAGCCTAACTGAATCGCCAAAGGAGTTAGCCGCTGATCCGCATTGTCTGCCCGTAGCGACAGGCGGAACTCGGCCCGAGATGTGAACATCCGGTAGGGTTCTGTAACGCCCCGGGTCGTCAGATCATCGACCATAACCCCAATATAGCTTTCGGAACGGGTAAATGTCACCGCATTCCGGCCTTGGGCGCTAAGAGCGGCATTCAAGCCTGCTACCAGTCCCTGCGCGGCCGCTTCCTCATAGCCCGTCGTACCATTGATCTGTCCGGCGAGATAGAGGCCGGCTACGGTACGGACCGCAAGCGTTGATGAAAGAGCGCGCGGATCGACGTAGTCGTACTCGATGGCGTAACCAGGTTGCAAAATAGTTGCGTTCTCGAGGCCGACCATGCTTCGGACATAGGCTTCCTGCACATCTGCCGGGAGGGAGGTCGAAATGCCGTTTGGATAGACGGTATGATCATCCGCGCCCTCGGGCTCTAGGAAAACCTGATGCGACTCTTTATCGGCAAAACGGACGACCTTATCTTCGATCGAAGGGCAATAACGCGGGCCTACGCCATCGATATGCCCGCCATACATTGCGGACCTATCGAGATTCTCTCTGATGATCTGATGAGTTTTCTCGTTCGTATGGGTAATACCGCAGGCGACCTGGGGGGCTGAAACCTTGTCGGAGAGGAAGGAAAACAGGATGGGGTCATCGTCCCCGGGCTGCGCTTCCAATATATCCCAGTTGATCGTGCGGCCATCCAGCCGGGGTGGTGTCCCCGTCTTTAGTCGGCCCATCGGTAGATTAAAGGAATCGATCCGTTCGGCCAGTTTGACCGACGCTTTGTCCCCCATGCGGCCGCCTTCGTGCGATACATCGCCGACATGAATGACACCCCGGAGGAAGGTCCCCGTCGTAAGAACGACGGATGTCGCCTTGATGTTCGTTCCGTCGGCCAAGACTACGCTGGCAACGACTTCGCCGTCCATCACGAAGTCGGTAACCTCTCCTTCAATGATGTCGAGGTTAGCTTGAGCCTCGATCTCGCGCAGCATCTCTGTCCGGTAGATTCTCCGGTCAGCCTGAGCGCGAGGGCCCTGAACCGCGGGGCCTTTTCGACGGTTTAGCAGGCGGAATTGGATACCAGCTTTATCGGCAACGCGACCCATGACGCCGTCCATCGCGTCGATCTCTCGTACCAGATGGCCCTTCCCCAGTCCGCCGATGGCCGGATTACAGGACATGACGCCGATTCCATCCCGGCTCATCGTGACCAGCGCTGTCTGTGCGCCGAGCCGTGCCGAAGCGTGCGCTGCTTCCGCGCCCGCGTGGCCCCCACCGATCACGATCACATCAAAATGTTTCACGTGAAACACTCCATCATTTACCTACGCAAAAGCTGGTGAAAATCTCATCCAGCAGGTTCTCAACGTCTATGCGGCCAACAAGGGTTTCCAGCGCTCGAATCGCGAACCGGAGTTCCGCAGCGGCCAAATCATAGAAATCAGGTCCTCGGGTCAGGATAACATCTACTTCAGCCAAACACGAGACGGCTTGCTGCAAGGCGACGCGATGTCGCTCATGGGTTGCCAGTCCGATGCTTGAACTGCGCTCCGAGAGTGTAGATTGAATGCGGTCGATAAGTTCTGACACGCCCTGCCCGGTCTTCCCTGAGATACCGTTCGCCTCAATACCAACGAGATCTGCCTTGGGGTGGAGAACAATATCCTCTTCCTCCGGTGTAACGGCCAAGGCCTCACCCGGCGCCGCGAGGAACACCCGCAGATCCGCCGCCCCGGCGCGTTCGATTGCGCGCTCGATCCCGATGGCTTCAACTTTATCTTCGCTTTCGCGGAGACCCGCCGTATCCAAAAGGGTGACCGGCAGCCCGCCGAGGTCCATTCGAACTTCGATTACATCGCGGGTAGTGCCTGCGATTTCTGAGGTGATCGCAGCGTCACGTCCGGCTAGCGCATTCAAGAGCGTCGACTTACCCGCATTTGGCGCACCGATGATCGCGACTTCGAAGCCGTTTCGAACCCGTTCAGCGACATAGGTGCCTTCCGCTTCGTCTTGCAATTCCTTGCCGACTTTCGAGAGCAGCGATTCCACCTCGGGGGTGACGTCGATGGGCACTTCTTCATCCGCGAAGTCGATCGTGGCCTCTAGAAGCGCAGCGGCGCGGATCAAGTCTTTTCGCCAACCTTCGACGCGCGCGCCGAGGTGGCCCGATAAAACGCGAAGCGCTTGCTTTCGCTGTGCTTCTGTTTCGGCTTCGATGAGATCCGCCAGCCCTTCGACCTGCGCGAGATCCAACCTTTCATTCTCTAGCGCACGGCGGGTGAATTCCCCCGCTTCAGCCATCCGAGTTTCGGGGAAGGTCGAGAGCAGGGAAAGCATCGCCCGGACCACGGCGATGGAACCATGCAGTTGAAACTCGATCACATCTTCGCCGGTGAAGGAATTTGGCCCGGGGAAGCTCAGGACCAAGGCTTGGTCGATAACCTCGCCACTCGTGCCGCAGAGGTTTCGCAACACGCTTCCGCGCCCCTCAGGACGTTTGCCGGAAATCTCCTGCGCAATTGCGAAGGCCTGCGGGCCGGAAATGCGGATCACCGCAACCCCGGCACGGCCCGGCGCTGACGCTTGGGCGAATATCGTGTCCATATTTCACTAACCTATTGTTATTACGAAATAACTCAGGTGTTCATGGAGTCGAAGAAGTCAGAATTCGACTTGGTTTGCTTGAGCTTGCCGAGCAGGAATTCGATGGCATCGGTGGTGCCCATCGGGTTGAGGATGCGGCGCAGCACGAAGGTTTTCTGCAGGTCCACCTTGTCGACCAGAAGATCCTCCTTCCGGGTGCCGGACTTGAGGATGTCGATCGCCGGGAAGACACGCTTGTCGGCGATCTTACGGTCCAGCACGATCTCGGAGTTACCGGTGCCCTTGAACTCTTCAAAGATCACTTCGTCCATGCGGCTGCCGGTGTCGATCAGCGCGGTGGCGATGATGGTGAGCGAGCCGCCCTCTTCGATGTTCCGCGCGGCCCCGAAGAAACGCTTCGGGCGTTGCAGGGCGTTGGCATCGACACCACCGGTCAGAACCTTGCCCGAGGACGGGACCACGGTGTTGAAGGCGCGGCCCAGACGGGTGATCGAATCGAGCAGGATGACAACGTCGCGCTTGTGCTCGACGAGGCGCTTGGCCTTTTCGATGACCATCTCGGAGACGGCGACGTGGCGCGTGGCCGGCTCGTCGAAGGTGGAGGAGACGACCTCCCCTTTCACCGACCGCTGCATGTCGGTGACTTCCTCGGGCCGTTCGTCGATCAGCAGAACGATCAGGTAGCACTCCGGGTGGTTTTTCTCGATGCTGTTGGCGATGTTTTGCAGCAGCACGGTCTTACCGGTGCGCGGCGGGGCGACGATCAGCGAACGCTGGCCCTTGCCGATGGGCGAGACCAGATCGATGATCCGCGCCGAGCGGTCCTTGATCGTGGGGTCGTCGACCTCCATCGTCAGACGCTCGTCGGGGTAAAGCGGCGTCAGGTTCTCGAAGGCAACCTTGTGGCGCGCCTTCTCGGGCGCCTCGAAGTTGATCTTGGTGACCTCGGTCAGCGCGAAATAGCGTTCGGTGTCATCGGGCGCCTTGATCAGCCCCTCGATAGTGTCCCCGGTGCGCAGCGACCATTTGCGGATCATGTCGGGCGAGACGTAGATGTCATCGGGGCCCGGCAGGTAGTTCGCTTCGGGGGAGCGCAGAAAACCGAATCCGTCCTGCAGCACTTCCAACACGCCGTCGCCCGAAATCTCCCAACCGTCATCCGCGCGTTCGCGGAGAATCTGGAACATCATCTCGCCTTTACGCATGGTCGAGGCGTTCTCGATCTCCAGCTCTTCGGCCATGGCGAGCAGGTTTTTCGGCGTCTGCGCCTTGAGATCAGCGAGGTTCAGCGTTTCGGTTGTCATGGAGCATCCTGTTCAGCCGCAGCAAAATGCGGGCTGGTCGATCATTTGAATGTGGCAAGCAGAAACCGCCCCGGACGGGACAGTGGCGCAGATATAGGCGGCAGCGCGGCTTGAGTCAATTGCCTCAGAATTTCACGACCACTGAGAAGACGATCATGATCATCAGCAGTGTCGGCACTTCGTTCAAAAGCCGGAACTGACGGCCCGTGACGGTACTGTCGCCGCTTTCGACGGATTTGACCTGTTTTTTCAGCCAAACATGGAAAACCGTCATGGCGATGACACTGGCCCCCTTGGTCCATGGCCAGATCATCGTCCAATCCACGATTCCGGGCGTCAGAACGAGGGCGAGGCCGAAAACCCATGTCGCCATCATCGCGGGCCGCATGATGAACTGAGCGAGCTTAAATTCCATCATCGCGAAAGTCTCATGCATCCGCCCGGCGGAGCCCGCCTGTTCGACATGATGCACGAAGAGCCGCGGTAGGTAGAAGAGCGCTGCCATCCAACTGATGACCGACACGATATGGAGAGCTTTGATCCATGGATAAGCGAGGCTGAGAAGATCGAACATGGGGAAGGCTCCGGTGTGCGTGCTTCTTTCTTAATAAATAAGAAAAGAGAAAAGATGTAGTTGATTGTAGGGCGCCTGAATCCTGTGGATTAATGATTTATACCGCCGCTTATCAACAGGTGAACAAACTTCGCGGCCCCCTGTGGATAAGCCGGCCCCGATTCGCGAATATTGAATTTTCTCAGGATCTTGCTGGCGTATTTTCCGGGGGACAAAATGTATCAAAGCGGGGATAACCGGTGAAGTCTCGTGGTTATACGCACAAGCGGCTTATCCCTATTCATCGGGGTGGGAATCGGCGACAAAAAACCGCGACTCGGGGCGAGATCTGCGGGCTTGTGCTGTCAACTTTTATCTCGCAGAACAAATCCTCAAGATTTGCGCCAGATCATCACAGGGTTATCCACATGCCGCAGAAAATCATCCTCGCCTCCGGCTCGGAGATCCGGGCGCAGCTTTTGGCGCAGGCCGCGATCCCGCATGAGGTGATCCCAGCCAAGATCGACGAAGAGATGATAACCGCCGCCCTGCGGGCCGAGGAGGCCAAGCCGCGCGACATCGCCGATACCTTGGCCGAGATGAAAGCCCGTAAAGTGAGCGAAAAGCACTTTGGCGCGTTGGTTCTGGGCTGCGATCAGGTGTTGGACCATCGCGGCGAGATGCTGCACAAGCCGCGTGATAAGGGTGAAGCCATCGCGCAGCTTCACCGTCTGCGCGGGGATCGGCATTCCCTGCTCTCCGCCGCGGTGCTTTATGAAGACGGTAAACCCCTGTGGCGGCACGTCGGTCAGGTGCGGCTGCGGATGCGTGACGCAAGCGACGCTTATATAGAAGACTACGTCGCGCGAAACTGGGACAGCATTCGCCATGCGGTCGGCTGCTATAAGCTGGAAGAAGAAGGTGTCCGGCTCTTCACGCAGATTGAGGGGGATTACTTTCACGTCTTCGGTATGCCATTTCTTGAACTGCTGAATTACCTGACGCTGCGCGGAGACCTCACGACATGAGCCTGCCCAAAATCCCCCTCGCCGGTGTGATCGGATCGCCCATCGCGCATTCCAAATCCCCGCAGTTGCATCGCCATTGGCTGGAGACCTATGGCATCGTCGGTCATTATGTGCCGCTCGATGTCGCCCCCGATGATCTGGAAGAGGTGCTGAGAACGCTGCCCAAGATGGGCTTTGTCGGGGTGAACCTGACGATCCCCCATAAAGAAGCGGTGATTGAGATCGCGGATCTTATCACCGACCGTGCCACTCTGATCGGCGCGGCCAATACGTTGATCTTTCGCGCCGATGGCAAGATTCACGCAGATAACACGGATGGCTACGGTTTCATCGAAAACCTCAAGGCCGGCGCGCCAGATTGGGATCCGAAGGCTGGACCGGCAGCGGTTTTGGGCGCGGGCGGCGCGGCGCGGGCGGTTGTCTCGTCGCTTTTGGACGCGGGCGTGCCTGAGATCTGCCTGTCCAACCGTACCCGCGTGCGGGCTGAGCAGTTGCAGCGCGATTTCGGCGGAAGAGTTAAAGTCGTCGATTGGGTGCAGGCGGGCAATATGATCGATCACGCCAGTTTGTTGGTGAACACCACATCGCTTGGCATGATTGGCAAAGGCGCCTTGCGGGTGCCGCTGGATGGGCTGCGCCACGGCACCGTGGTGACGGATCTCGTTTACGCTCCGCTGCGGACCCATCTGCTTGAGACGGCTGAGGATATGGGCTGCGTCACGGTCGACGGGCTGGGCATGTTGTTGCATCAGGCGGTCCCGGCGTTCGAGCGTTGGTTCGGCCAGCGGCCCGAGGTCGACCGCGCCACGCGAACGGCGGTGCTGCGCTGATGTTTCACCTCGGGCTCACCGGCTCCATCGGCATGGGTAAATCGACCACGGCAAAGATGTTCGCCGAGGAAGGCTGCGCCGTTTGGGATGCCGACGCGGCGGTGCACCGGCTTTATGCCCCGGGCGGGGCCGCCGTGGCGCCGATGCAGACGGCTTTCCCGGAGGCCATTGAGGGCGGCGGCGTCTCTCGTGCCGCGTTGAAAGAGGTCATCGCCGCCGATCCGACCGCCCTGCCCCGGATTGAGGCCATCGTGCATCCGCTGGTGGCCGAAGACCGGGCGACGTTTCTGGCGCAGGCGGATAGCGACATCGCCGTGCTCGACATCCCGCTGCTGTTCGAAACCGGCGGCGAGGCTGCGATGGATGCCGTGGCCTGCGTGACGATCCCGGCAGAGGTGCAACGCGAGCGCGTACTGGCGCGTGGCACGATGACAGAGGCGCAATTCGACGCCATCCGCGCCAAGCAGATGCCCGCCGAAGAGAAGTGCGCCCGCTCGGACTATGTGATAGTGACCGACACGCTCGACCATGCCCGCGCGCAGGTGCGGGCGGTGATCCGCGACATCAGGGAAAGACTGCGCCATGCGTGAAATCGTGCTCGATACCGAAACCACCGGCTTTGACCCCGAAAGCGGCGACCGCATCGTTGAGATCGGCGCGGTCGAGCTGATGAACCACATGGCCACGGGCGAGACCTATCACCAATACATCAACCCCGAACGCTCGATGCCCGAGGAAGCCTTTCAGGTGCACGGGCTGGGCGATGATTTCCTGCGCGACAAGCCCAAGTTCGCGCAGATCGGGCGGCAGTTTCTCGAGTTCATCGGCGATTCAAAGCTGATCATCCACAACGCCGCCTTCGACATCAAATTCCTGAACGCCGAACTGCGCTGGATGGGCCTGCCGCAGATCCCGTGGGAACAAGCGCTCGACACGCTCGAGATCGCGCGGAAACGCTTCCCGGGCTCACCCGCTTCGCTTGATGCGCTCTGTCGCCGCTTTGGCATTGATAACACCTCGCGGACGCTGCACGGCGCCTTGCTCGACAGTGAAATTCTGGCCGAAGTCTATCTGGAATTGATCGGCGGGCGGCAGCCCGACTTTGCGCTGTCCTCCGGACCCGAACGGAAAACGGGGGAGCCGGACACGCGCTGGACCCCGAAACCGCGGCCCACGCCCCTGCCCTCGCGTCTGACAGAGGCCGAAGCCGCCGCCCATGCCGAATTTGTCGGTAAACTGGGCGACGACGCGCTGTGGAAACAGCTTGGCTGACGCTTAGGCGTCGGCTTTTGGCGGGTTTTCGGCCTGACGGCGTGCCACTTCGTTGCGATAGAGCGACAGGAAGTCGATGTTCTCAAGGTTCAGCGGCGGGAAGCCACCGTCACGGGTCACGTCGCTGACGATGCGGCGCAGGAAGGGGAAAATCATGCGCGGGCATTCGATCAGCAGATAGGGGTGCATCTGCTCTTCCGGCACGTTTTCGACTTGGAAGATACCGACATAGTCGATTTCCAGCACGAAAAGCGTCGCGTCGCCGTCTTTCGCTTTGGAGGTGATGTTCAGCTTGATCGCGGTTTCATACTGGTTCTCGCCCGAACGCTTTTTCGCGTCGAGGTTGACCTGAACCTGCACGTCGGGCTGTACATCCGCCGGGGCACCCTTCTGCGCCATGATGTTTTCGAACGACATGTCGCGGATGAACTGGCCCAGCACGCGCATCTGCGGCTGCTTGGGTTGTGCGGTTTCGTTTTCTGCCATTTTCTGTGTCCTGTTGTGGTGAATTTCTTAAATCTACCCGGACTTAACAGGTCGGCACGGGCCGCTCAATCCTTAGTCCAGCCCGAGGGGCCCTTGGTCTGGCGCGGCTGTTCGGGAATTTCGTGAAAATCCCCGTCGATCACATCATCGCGCGGATCGCCGCGGCGTTGCGGACCGGGCCGCGGTCCCATGCCCCCGGGGGTGCCAAAGCTTTGGACCTTCACCCGATCGCGGATCGCGCGATAGGCGGCGGCGCGAAAGCGCGGCACCAGAAAGGCAAAGCCAACAGCATCGGTGAAGAACCCCGGCGTCAGCAGCAGCGCGCCGGAAAACAGGATCATCGCGCCATGCACCAAAGGCTCGGTCGGGTCGCGCAAGTCATTGAAGGAACTGCGCAACTGTCCAAGCGCCAGCGCGCCCTGAGACCGCACCAACCATGTGCCCAAAATGGCGGTCGAAACCACCACGGCCAGCGTCCAGCCAAGGCCGATGGTGCCACCGACTTGGATGAAAAGCGTGATCTCGATCAGAGGCACGGCGATAAATGCGATCAATAGCCACATGCGGCGGAGTCCTTTCGCTGGGGGCAGAGTGGACTTGCCCCGGTCGAACACCTACATAAGAGCTTAACTCGCATGTTTCCATGCCACCCCTGAATGAGGTTTCGATGAATTCTCCCCTGATACAGCTTCTGGTGCTTGCCGGTATCGCCGTATTCCTGATCCTGCGGCTGAAAAACGTGCTTGGCACGCGTGAGGGTTTTGAAAAGCCCCCGGTCACCGATCAAACGCCAACCGCCCGCAGCGGCCCCGCGTTCGAAGTGATCGAAGGTGGCCCGGATCTCGATATCACTGACCACGTTCCCGAAGACAGCCCCTCGGGCAAGGCCTTGGCCGAGATGAAGCGGGTCGAGCCGTCCTTTGGCGTTAGCGATTTCCTGCAAGGCGCGCGTGGCGCCTATGAGATGATCGTTATGGGCTATGAGCGGGGCGATTTGGCCGAAATTCAGCCGTTTCTGGCCGATGACGTCTATGAAAGCTTCGTTGACGGCGTCGCCGCGCGGGAGGACCAAGGTCTGACGATCGAGGTGAATTTCATCGGCGTGCGCGAGATGGAACTGATCGACGCCAAGATGGACGAGACCACGAAAGAAGCCGAACTCACCATCCGCTTCGTCGGCGAGCTGACCTCGGAGGTTCGCAACCGCGAGGGCGAGATTGTCGAGGGCAGCAGCAAAGAAATCAAACGCCAAAAAGATACATGGGTCTTCGCCCGTGTCATGGGCTCGGATGATCCGAATTGGCTGTTGGTTTCCACAGACGGGTAGCGCGTGCGCTTGGCGCACTGGCGCTGTTGGGCGGTGTGTCGATGAACACGCCGTCCGCAGCAGAGGTGCATTATACCGTCATGGATTTCGACCAGCTTGAGGGCTGGGCCGAAGATGACCACGCCGCTGCCTTTGAGGTTTTCACCAGCACCTGCGGCGACATGAAAGATGTCGATTGGCGCGCGCTCTGCAAGCTGGCCAAAGATGGCCCCGACCCCCGGCAGTTTTTCGAATTGTTCTTTCGCCCCGTTCTGATGGAAGATGGCAAAGACGCGCTTTTCACCGGGTATTTCGAACCTGAATTGGACGGCGATCTCTACCCCTCTGCCCGGTTTCAATATCCCATCTACGCCATGCCCCCCGAGGCCGAAGAGATCCGCCCCTGGCTCACCAGGCGCGAGATCCTAGATGGCGACGTGATGCGCGACCGCGGGCTTGAGATCGCTTGGGTCGATGACCCGGTTGAGCTGTTCTTTCTGCAAATTCAGGGCTCTGGCCGTATTCGCCTGCCTGATGGCAGCTATCTGCGGGTGGGCTACCGCGGCGCGAATGGTCATGATTACCGCTCGGTCGGGGTCGAACTGGTGCGGCGTGGGGTCTACGAGGCGCATCAGGTCAGCGCCGATGTCATCAAGAATTGGGTGCGCCGCAACCCCGAAGATGGCCGCGAATTGCTCTATCATAACCCGTCTTACGTCTTTTTTCGCGAAGTCAGTCGCGTGCCCGCCGATAAGGGGCCGCTGGGGGCGATGAACCGGTCTATCACCGCCATGCGCAGCATCGCGGTCGACCCATCGCATGTGCCGCTCGGCGCGCCGGTCTGGATCGAGAAGGACGGGAAGGAGCCTCTACGCTGTCTAATGGTCGCGCAGGATACAGGCTCGGCCATCAAGGGGGCGCAGCGGGCGGATGTATTCTTTGGCACCGGTGACAAAGCGGGCCGCGCGGCGGGCCGTCTGCGTGATCCGGGGCGGATGATGGTCTTGATGCCCATCCAACGCGCCTATGCTTTCCTGCCGGAGAGCGCGATATGAAACGGCGCCGCTTGAACGAAGACGATCTCGAACTCTGGCGCCGGGTGACCGAGCGGACCGAGAAGCTGGAGCTGAACAAGCTGTTCACACCCGAGATCGACGCCCCCGCCCCTGCCCCGCCGCAGGTTCGGCGCGCCAAGATCGCCCTGCAGGGGAACAAGCCGCAGCCCAACATGAAAAAGCGCAGCAACGACCTGCGCCCCACATTGGCCGAGCACATGAAAGCCGCGCCGGTTCAGATGGACCACAAGGCTTACGGCAAGCTCAAACGCGGCAAGCTGCGGCCCGAAGGCCGGATCGACCTGCATGGCATGACCCTTGACCGGGCGCATCCTGCCCTGAACGGCTTCATCATGGATGCCCATGCCCGGGGCAAACGGCTGGTGCTGGTGATCACCGGTAAGGGCAAGCGGCGCGACGACGGTGGCCCGATCCCCGTGCGCGATGGGGTGCTGCGCCATCAGGTGCCGCAATGGCTGTCGATGCCACCGCTCAGCGGTCTCGTGCTACAGGTCGCGCAGGCCCATGTCAGCCACGGCGGCGGCGGGGCCTATTACGTCTACCTGCGGCGCAACCGTTAACCGCGCAGCAGCGGTTTGTAGCGCGCAATCGCCCATGCGGCCAAGCCTGCGGCGATCAGATAATAAAGCGCGATGGGCAGCATCTGCTGCGGGAAATCGACGCCGAGGTCGATGAACAGCCCCGTCACCCCCGGCCCGATGGCCGAACCAAAGACCATCAGCGCCGCCGCCACCGCCTTGATCGACCCGACATGGCGGGTGCCGAAATACTCGGCCCAAAAGGCCGCCGGGGCGGTGGATTGCATCCCCTGCCCCATGCCGAAAATCAGCAAGCCGATCCCGGCCATCCAGAGCGTGTCGGCATAGGCGAGCACCGCGAATGACAGGGCAAAGGGCAGCATCATCACCGGCACAACGCGGCTGACGCCGAAACGGTCGATTGCCCAGCCCGAGAGGAAGGTCGAGGCCACTGCCGAGATCGTATAGACCGGCATCAAAGCCACGAATTCGACCAAGGCCCATCCCTTCACTTGGGTCAGATGCACCTGCTGAAAGAACAGGGCCGTGCCCCATGCCGCGGGGCCGATGGCCAACGGGATGATCATCCAGAAGAGACCCGAGCGGAACATCTCGGCCCGGGTCCAATGCCGCCCTTTCATACCCGCGCGCTGCGCCTGATCGGCCATGCTTTGCGGGGTGCGCTCTTGCCGCAGCAGCAACAGGATCACCGGGATCGTCAGCACCACCAGCACCGCGGCCAGCACCCAAAGGCTGCGCCAGTGGAAGCTGGCGAAAAGCGCCACGAAAATCACCGGCAGAAATGCCTGACCGGCAGCGAAACCCATCGAAGAGAGCGAAAGCGCCTTGCCGCGCGATGCCTCAAACCAGCGCACCATGGCGACCTGCCCAAGCTGAGACATCATCCCCTGCCCGGTCAGCCGCAATGCGTAGATAACAAAGATTAGCGCGATCCAATTCGGCACCGCCGCCATCGCCAGACAGGCCCCCGCCAGCGCCAGCATCACGCCAAGGGCCAGCACCCGTACGCGAAAGCGGTCCGTCAGCACCCCGGCCCAGACCATGGTGATGGCCGACAACGTCGTGCCGACGGTATAGATGCCGCCCCATTGGCCGTCGCTCAGGCCAAAGTCGCCCTTCACTGCCCCCGCAAAGAGCGAGATGAAATAGGTTTGTCCATAGGACGAGGTGAAGGTCAGCAGGAAACCGGCCAGCAGAAACAGCCAGTTGCGCCGCAGAAATGAGAGGTACTCCATGCCCCTTTCATCGCCGGGGCATGGAGGAAAGGAAAGCCCTAAAGAACGTAGCGGCTAAGATCGGTGGAGCGGGTCAATTCGCCAAGGTTCTTTTCAACGAAATCCGCATCGACGGTGATCTCTTGCCCCGACCGATCAGGCGCATCGAAGGAGACTTCTTCGAAGACCCGTTCCATCACCGTATAAAGCCGCCGCGCGCCGATGTTCTCGACCGAGGTGTTGACCTCTGCCGCGATCTTGGCCAGTGCCGCGATGCCCTCTTCGGTGAAGGTCACGGTCAGTTCCTCGGTCCCCATCAGGGCGGTGTACTGCCGGGTAAGCGCATTGTCGGTCTCGGTCAGGATGCGGACGAAATCATCCTCGGTCAGAGCCCGCAGTTCGACGCGGATCGGCAGACGGCCCTGCAATTCGGGCAAAAGGTCCGAAGGCTTGGCGATATGGAACGCGCCTGAGGCGATGAAGAGGATATGATCGGTCTTCACCGGGCCATATTTCGTCGAGACCACAGTGCCTTCGATCAGCGGCAGCAGGTCGCGCTGCACCCCCTCGCGGGAAACATCGCCACCGCGCGCGTCAGAACGGGCGCAGACCTTGTCGATCTCATCAAGGAAGACGATGCCGTTCTGCTCCACCGCTTCAATGGCGGCGCGGTTCACGGCTTCGTCGTCGAGCAGCTTGTCTGCCTCTTCGCCCACCAGCACTTCATAGCTATCGGCCACGGCCATGCGTTTCTTGGTGGTGCGGCCGCCCATGGCTTTGCCGAAAATATCCCCGAGGTTCATCATCCCCATGCCTTGCTGGCCGGGAATGTCCATCATCGGGAAGGGGCTAGAGGTACCGGCGACCTCAAGCTCGATCATCGTGTCATCGAGTTCGCCTGCGCGTAGTTTCTTGCGGAACATCTCGCGCGTGCCGTCGCGGGCATCGGTGCCGGCGATGGCGTCGATGACACGGTCCTCGGCGGCCTGTTCCGCCTTGGCTTTAACGTCTTCGCGCATGAACTCGCGGGTCATGGCGATGGAGCTGTCCACCAGATCGCGGATGATCTGTTCCACGTCGCGGCCGACATAGCCGACTTCGGTGAACTTCGTCGCCTCAATTTTAATGAAGGGCGCGCGGGCGAGCTTCGCCAAGCGGCGGCTGATCTCGGTCTTGCCGACACCGGTGGGGCCGATCATCAGGATGTTCTTCGGGTAGACTTCGTCGCGCAGGTCATCGCTCAGCTGTTTGCGGCGCCAGCGGTTGCGCAGGGCCACGGCCACGGCGCGTTTGGCGTCGTTCTGGCCGATGATATAGCGGTCCAGTTCGGATACGATCTCGCGGGGGGTCAGGTCGGTCATGCGGTGATTTTCTCCACGGTGAGTTTGCCGTTGGTGTAGACGCAGATGTCGGCGGCGATCGCCATGGCATCACGGGCAATGGTTTCGGCGTCCCGGTCGCTGTCCATCATGCCGCGCGCGGCGGCGAGGGCATAGTTCCCGCCCGATCCGATGGCGGCGACCTCATGCTCCGGCTCCAGCACATCGCCCGCGCCGGTGATGACCAACAGGTCTTTGCCGTCGGTCACGATCAGCATCGCTTCGAGCTTTTGCAGGTATTTATCGGTGCGCCAGTCCTTGGCCAATTCGACACTGGCACGGGCCAATTGACCCGGTGTCGCTTCCAATTTGGTCTCCAGCCGTTCCAGCAGGGTAAAGGCATCCGCGGTGGAGCCCGCAAACCCCGCCACCACGTCATAGCCGCCGGGGCTGAGTTTGCGCACCTTGCGCGCGGTGCCTTTGATCACGGTCTGGCCAAGGCTGACCTGTCCGTCACCGGCAATCACCACTTCGCCGCCTTTTTTGACGCCAATGATCGTGGTCCCGTGCCAACCGGGGAAATCGTCGTTCTGTGCCATGGGGCCTCCTGTCGCTTGGCGCTCTATATGGCCCCCGTGGCAGGGCAGGACAAGGGCAGCGCCGGTTACGCGTGGGGCAGGGACGACGCTTGCGATGCGGGGGCACGCTTGCGGTGCAGTGGCCAGCGGCTTTGCCCCAATGAAAAGGGCGCCCCGAAGGACGCCCGTTTTCGTAACTCAATGCCTAAGGCGTTGGCCTTAGATGGATTCTTCGATCCAGCTTTGCAGGGCCGCCTTGGGGCGCGCGCCGGCGAGGTTGGACACGACCTGCCCGTCCTTGAAGATGAACAGCGCCGGGATGCCGCGCACGCCGACTTGGGCGGGCGAGTTCGGGTTTTCGTCGACGTTGACTTTGACGATCTTCACGCGACCGTTCATTTCATCCGACAGCTCTTCCAGCGAAGGGCCGATCTGTTTGCACGGGCCGCACCATTCGGCCCAGAAATCGACCAGAACCGGAATGTCCGAATTTTTGACTTCGGCGTCGAAAGTGTCGTCGGTGACTGCGACGGTTGCCATGATGCTCTCCTGACAGGAATGGGTTGAGGCCTGAACCTATGAATGCGCGGCAGTGGCGTCAAGATATGGCAGGGCACGCAGGGCATTTGTCACGATATCGTTGGGTAACACCATAAGCGCGGGGGTCGCGGTCCATAGAATGGCCGTCTCAATCTGCCGATCCGGGTAGATTTGGCGCAGCATATGAGCATAGGCTCCCATCTGACGCAGCAGCCCGTCGGGGCAGGCCTCAGCCGTGCCGGGGACCACGCGATTGGTTTTGAAATCGACGGCAAGGATGCGATCCTCCGCAATCACCAAACGGTCGATCGTGCCATGCAGGCGCTGGTCTCCAAGGCTGCCGGTCACGGGCACTTCGGCGAGGGTTGTCTCAGCGAACAGCGGGGCGAGGGCAGGGGTGTTCAGCACCGCTTCCGCCTCATCTTCCGCGCGGGCGATCATCTCGGCGGGGTGTGTGCGGGCCAACCGCTCCAGAAAGATCTCGCGGGCATCCGGCCCCATCAGCGGCAGATGTTCCAGCAGTTCATGGACCAGCGTGCCATAGCTCAGCGCAGCGTCCATATCGAGCCCGGCCTCACCAGCAAGCGCCTTGGCTCCGCCGAGATCCGAGGGCGACAGGGTCTTGTCCTCTCCCTTGGGGGAGGGGGCGGAGCGGGCGAATACAGGGTCTAACGTAGGCGTTGTGACGGTTTTCTCAGGTGTCTCAATGATGTCGAGCGCATCCCAATCGCCCTGTTGATAGCGCAGCGTGCCATCGTCGCCCAAAGGCTCGGCCCGGAGCCGGGCCAGAGCGGCTGCGGTGATCTGATACCAAGAGGATTCATCTTTCGACAATTCTCCCGCCGCGGCCACGATCAGCCATTTCTCGGCCCGCGTCATGGCGACATAGAACAGGCGAAGCCGTTCTTGCAGCGCGGCCTCTTTCATCTCGTCCAGCCGGGCGCGCATGGGCTGGGGCATGTCATCCGCCGGGGCTTTCCAGACGGGGGTGCCGTCAACGGTGATGATCTCATCCTTGATCGTCACATCGCGCCGCCCGGTGTCGGGCAGGATCACGATTGGCGCTTCCAGACCCTTGGCCCCGTGCACCGTCATCACCCGGATCTGGTTCGACGCGCTGTCGATCTGGCGTTTGATTTCCAGATCATCGGTCTGCATCCATTGCAGGAACCCGGTCAGGCTGGGCACCGTGCCGCGCTCGTAAGACAGCGCTTGGCTCAGCATCGCGTTGATCCCATCCTCGGCCTCTGGCCCCAGCCGCGCGAGCAGTTTGCGGCGCCCATCGTGGCGGGTGAGGATGCGTTCGATCAGATCGTAGGGGCGCAGGTAATCGACCTGCCCGCGCAGGTCGCGCAGCACGGCGAGGGTGGCGGCGTGGGCCTCGGTCTGGTTGCGCAGGGCTTGCCAGAGGTGATCCTCTTTGCGGTAATGGGCGAGGGTGAAAAGCTCTTGTTCCGACCAGCCGAAAAGTGGCGATTTCAGCGCGGTGGCAAGCGATAGATCGTCGTCCGGCGTGGCGAGGAACGACAGGATCGCCGCCAGATCGCGCACCGCCAGTTCGGCCCCAACCTTGAGCCTGTCAGCCCCGGCGATGGGCAGTTCCGCCGCCTTGCAGGCGCGGATAATCTCGGAAAACAAGGCCGAGCGGCGCTGCACGAGGATCAGAAAATCCCCCGGTTGGATGCGCCGCCGTGCCAAGCCGCCCTTGCTGTCGTCGGGGAGGTAATGTTCCTCGGTCGTCAGCTCCTTGATGCGCCGGGCGATGCGTTCGGCCAGTTGCACCGTGTGATGCCGCGCGCTGCGCCGGTCGACGGGGTCGGTCCAATCGCCTTCATCGTCTGGGCCCGCCTTTTCGATGAAGGGCCAAAGATCGACGCGGCCGGGCAGGCGATCTTTGAAGGCCATATGGCCGTCATTGGTAAAGCCGGTCTGGATCGTGGGGTCGAAAACCCCATCGACCGCTTGCAAAATCGCCGAAGAGGAGCGGAAGGAATAGGCAAGACTGCGGCGCTGGAAAAACTGGCCCGCCTCACCGATCTTCTGTTCGAATGTCGTGCCTTTGCGGTCCAGCTCTTCAGGGTCCGCGCCTTGGAAAGAGTAGATCGATTGCTTCTTGTCACCCACGACGAAGAGGGTGCGATCGACCTCGTTACGTGCCCCGGCGCCCGAGTAAAATTCATCCGTCAGCCGTTCGATCACGTCCCATTGCCGGGGCGAGGTGTCCTGCGCCTCGTCGACAAGGATATGGTCGATGCCGCCGTCGATGCGGAACAACACCCAAGCGGCGACGGCCTTGTCGGTCAGCAAGGCGCGGGCTTTGAGGATCAGATCGTCAAAGTCGAGCCAGCCGCGTTTTTGTTTCTCATCCGCGTAGCGTTCAAGAAAGCGGGCCGCGAAACGGTGCAGCACATAGGATTTGCGCGCCGCCTTCAGTGCCAGCCGCGCTTCGCGGGCGTCTTCGACGCGCTGCATCAATTGCTCAAGCTGCGGCATCTGTTCGGCAATGACCTTTTGCGTCGGCTTGGTCGGGAAACTGCCGATTTTGGCGGTGAAGGGCGCCTTGGCGCCGCTGCCGGTCAGGAGGATGTTTTCAAGCTGGGGCAGGGCGGACAGATCATAGCGGTCAATCTCTTGCAGCGCCGCGCCCGCCTTGCCGTCATTGCCGCCTTTGGCCAGCAGATGGGGGATGATCTCGGCCATCATCGCCGCTTCGCTGCCAAGGAAGACCGAAGCCGCGATCTTGTCTTCGGTCAGGTCTTCGGGCTGGGCGAAAAGCGCTAGGATCTCGGCCCAAGAGCGGGGCGTGCTGAAGGCATCGCGTTGGCCAACAATGCTGCGGGTGAGGCTGGCGAAATCTTCGCCCGTGTAGTGCCGCGCGATCTCGGCGACCAGCGGGGCGTCTTCGCTTTCGGCCATCTCATCGACGATATCGGCCCGCAGCAGATCGGCGGCGCGGTCTTCGATCTCAGTGAACTGCGGGCTGACCTGTGCCTCCAGCGGGAAGCGGCGCAGAAGGGCCGCGCAGAAAGAGTGGATGGTCTGAATTTTCAGCCCGCCGGGCGTCTCAATCGCGCGGGCAAAAAGGGTGCGGGCATTGCGCAGTTGCTCGGGCGTCAATTCGCCCTGAACGCCAAGATCGGCCAAGGCGCTGCGCAATGCCGCGTCTTTCAGCATCGCCCATTCGCCCAAGCGTTTGAACAGGCGGTTCTGCATCTCCGAGGCCGCCGCCTTGGTATAGGTCAGGCAAAGGATGTGCTGCGGCTCCACGTCGTCGAGCAGCAGCCGCGCCACGCGGTCGGTCAGCACGCGGGTCTTGCCAGAGCCCGCATTCGCGGTCAGCCAAGTGGAGGCATCGGGCCGCGCCGCTTCGATCTGGGCGCGGGTGGCATCGTTGAAATCACGCATCATTCCAGATCCTCCGGTCGGGCGGGGCTGGTGCCATCCCATTCCCCGAACCGCGCCAGTTGGTCAAAGTTTCCGGCAAAGGCATCACTTTGCACCATCCGCCGCGCGGTAAAGCCCTGCCCCTCATCGAGGTAGCGCGAGAGCAGCGCGTGCAGACCGGCCAGCACCTCTTGCGGGTTCTCCTCTTCAAGCGGGGCGGGGACTTCGACGGGTTTCGACCCAAGACCGATAAAGGCGGCATGGGCCACATGGGCCACGCCCACCTCGGGAAAACCGCCCCGTTCGACCATCGCCGCTTCGATCAAGAGTTGCTTGTCGAACAGTCGCTGCTCTTTTTCGCCGGGCGGCGTGCCGGTTTTGTAGTCGTAGATCAGCACATCGCCGTCATCGGTCTGGTCAATCCGGTCGGCAAAGCCGCTGAGGGTAAAGCCGAGGTCGGCAAAGGTGTAGCTGCCCCGCGCGCCCTGTTCAAAAGCGACGGGGCTGGAGAACTCGGCGCGTTGGCTTTCGCGGGCGATGAACCAATCCGCGATCCGGTCGATACGGGCCAGCCACATGGCGCGGGCGGCGGGCCAGGGGGCTTCTTCCTCCAGCACCTCGGCGGCCACTTGCATCAGCGTGTCGCGGGTCAGCCGCGCAGGATCGCGGGCCACCAGTTTGACGAAATCTTCCATGATGCGGTGCAGGACGATGCCGCGCACCGGCGCATCGGGCGATTGCATCAGCGGGTTGATCGGGCGCAGTTTCAGGCTGTGTTTGGCATAGATCGCGTAAGGATCGCGGATCAGCGTCTTGATTTCGGTCACCGACAGCTTGCGGGGGCGCGCCGCGCGCGGCGGGCGGGGCGAGGGGCGCGTGGCCGGGGCGGTGCGCTCCACCGCTTCCAAGGCACGCACCTGATCCAGCCAGCGGTTGCCGCGCTGCTGCATGGCCTTCCACGCCTCCGGCCCGCCGGTGTCGTCCAGGCCGCCCAGCAGGTTGCCCAAGCGGTTCAGCCAGCGCGACGGCACCATCTCGGCCTCGTCCGAGCGGATCGCGCGGGTGATCCAAACCTCGGGGCTGGCGATGGCCTGTTGATAGTCATGCGCCGACAGGCCGATACGCCGTTCGGGCAGCAGCAGCCCGGCCTTCTCGCGCATCTGACGGTTGAGCCATGGATCGGGCGGCGGGGCTTCGGGCCATGTGCCTTCGTTCAGACCGCCGAGGATGACCAGCTCAGCCCCCTGCACCCGCGCCTCCATCGTGCCCCAGATCATGATATCGGGATGCGGGGTATCGGCCTCGCGCACCTCTGCTTGGGCCAAGAGCGCGCCCAAGAGATCGGCATAATCGGCGGCGTTCATTGCCCCGCCATGGGCTGCATGTTCCGTGAGGTTCGCCATCACCGCCTCGGCCGCGATGCCCGCGCCCTGCTGCCAAAGCAGGTGGTCGGGATCGGCGGGTTGCCCGGCGGCGATCCTTTCGGCCAGCGCCAGATGCGCGGCGACGCATTCGGGCAGGGGCCGCTCTCCGGGAGTGTCGTGGCCGGGGAAAACCTCGCCCAGCCAAGCGACCCAATCGCGGAAACCGCTGGGGTCTTCCATCCGCTTTGCGGCGCGCTCTGCAATCTCGGCCAAGCCTTCGGCGTCGGGGTAGGGCAGCCCATGGCGGCGGATCTCAGCCTCCAAGCGCTGGGTATAGAGCTGGTGGAAATTTCGCCCCGCGCCGCTGTGGGTTAGCGGGTGTTTCAGCAGTGTCAGCAGCGCTTCGGCATCCAGTTTTCGCACAAACAGCGCCGCCACATGGCGCAAGAACCGCCCCGGCGGGGAGAGTTGCAGCGGCATCCCGGCGCTGTCATCGGGCAGAATGCCCCACCGGTCGAGCGCTGCGGTGACCTGCCGGGTGAGCATCCGGTCGGGGGTGATCAAGGCGGCCTTCACACCATCCTCGGCAGCTTGGCGCAGGCGCAGCGCGATGGCCAACGCCTCAACCCGTGGGGTGGGCGCTTCGATCAGGGTAATGTCGGCGGTGGCACCTTGCAGGTCTTCCAGCTTCGGCCCTTCGTTCAGCCAGGCATGGGTGACGGGCGCAGGCCGAAGCGAGAGCGACACCAGCTTGTTGCGGGCGGTCGATACCGGGGGCATCTCGCACCACGGCGCGACCGCGCCGCGCGCCACGCCGAGCATATTCATCAGCTTGCGGAAGCGGTATTGCGGGTGATCCTCTGCCAGAAGCGCCTGATCCAACTCGTTCCAAACGGCGGTTGGCATCTCGAAATCGAACCCCGGCAGGATGATCGCGCCCTGCGGCAGGCGGGCCACGGCCTCCATCAACAACGCGGTTGTCCCGCGCGAGCCGGTGGACCCGGCGAGGATCACCGGGTGCTGCGGTGGCGCGTCTTGCCAGCGGGCGATGATCCGGGCGACCAGCTGCCGCCGACGTGCCTCGGCATCCGGGCGGGTGGTGGTTTGGCCCAGATAGTCATGCGCGATGGCGAGGAACCGCTGCGCCCGCTCCCAATGGGCAGAGAGGTTGCCGACGTCCAGCCCAGCCACCGTCTCGGGCGAGACGCCTTCGCCCTGCATTTCGTCGATCAGCCCTGCCAAACTATCCGACAGCGCATAAAGCGAGGCGCGCGGCGCGAGATCGGGTGCGGCATCCAGCAGGCGCGACACGAGTTGAATGAGTTCCAGCCGCCGTTGCAGCGGCGGTGTCGGGGCGGGCAGCGCGATGCCGGGGGCCAATGCATCAAGGTCGGTGATCAGCCGAATGCGCGGCAGGAAGCTTGCCGGACCCGCGTCGAAATCATGGCGCAGCCGACGCGCCATGCGGTTGGTGTTGACCAGTAACTCGACACGGGCCATCGCCTCAGGCGGGCCATTCTCCAACCGGTCGCACAGCCCGCGCACCAATCCGCGCGGGAAATCGACACCGGGGGCAAGGCCAAATACGCGGGGGCTGTCCTGCGGCTCAAACATCGGCACCTGCCAAAAGGCTTTCGGCAAGGGGGATGCCGCCGGGATGCCCCACGTCGCACCAGCGCCCGCTATAGGGCAGGCCAAACAGCGTCCCGCGTGCCAGCATCATGTCCCACAACAGGTTGAGCGAAAATGCCTCGGCTTCGATATCGGCCAGCAGATCGGTCTTGATGATCTGCACCCCGCCATAGACCTCACCCGGCCCCCGTTGCAGGCGGCCATCCGCGGCGCGGGTAAAGTCGCCCGTGCCGCCATGGCCAAGGGTGTTTTCCAACGGTACGGTCACCAAAAGCGCGTCCATCCGCGCCGGATCCCATGCGTTGCGGAGCATTTCGAGCGGGTTCGCCCCGGCCCAGATCGCGTCACTGTTCATGGTGAAAACGGGGCCCGTCCCCAACAGCGGCAACGCGTTGCGCAGCCCGCCGCCGGTGTCGAGGATCTGGGGCGCTTCGATCACCGTTTGCACATCCTGCGCTTTCAGATGTGCCTTTAGCTGGTCGGGGAGGTAGTGCAGGTTCGCCACGATCCGCGCAGGGGATATCCCGCGGGCAAGATCGAGCGTATGGTCAATCAAGGGGCGGCCCGCGACCGGCACCATGGGCTTGGGTTGGTTCTGGGTGAGATGTTTCATACGCGTGCCGAACCCGGCCGCGAACATCATGATGGCGTCGGGATTGTCGCGCATTGGCTTTTCAGTTGCTCCAGAAATTCGGGGGTCGGCGGGGGCAGCACGCCTGCGATTGCCTCCGCCACATCGGCAAGCGCGGGATTGCGCAGGTTATGTTGCAGATGCTGCCAGACGCGGGGGATCAGATCGACGTAATGCGGTTTGCCATCGCGCAGACAGAGGCGCGCAAAGATCCCCAAGATGCGCAGATTGCGCTGGGCGCCAAGCAGTGCATAGGCGCGGCGGAAGGGGGTTTCCGCCTGTCCGGTTTGGGCAAGGTAATCGTCGATGATCTGCGCCTCCACCGCCCGGGGCACATCGCGGCGGGCGTCTTGCAGGATCGAGACGAGATCATAGGCCGGGTGGCCGAGCAGCGCGTCTTGGAAATCCAGCAAACCGACCCGCGCCGCCCCTTCGCGCTCTGGCAGCCAAAGCAGGTTCTCGGCGTGATAATCGCGCAGGATCACGACCTTTGGGCTGTCATCCAACGCTGCGGCGAGGGGGCGGAAAGCCTGCGCGAAAGCGGCGTTTGCGCTCTGCCCGCCTGCGGGCGCGTAGAAGTCGAAGGCAGGGGCCGCCATATCGGTCAGCCAATCGGCATCGCACATTGGCAGTTCCGGCAGGGGGGCGGCGTGCAGTTTGACCAAAACGTCAGCAGCCGCGCGGTAGAGGGGGAGTTCCCGAGCCGGATCCGCCGCCATGAGCCGCGCAAAGAGGTCATCGCCGAGGTCTTCGATCAGCAGCAGACCGTTGTCATTGTCCGCATGGTAAATCTCGGGCGCGCTGAGGCCACAGCCTGCCAAATGCGCGGCGACATGACGGAAGGGTCGGACGTCTTCGCCGCGTTCCGGTGGGGCGTCCATCAGAATGGCCTGCGCTCCATTCGCTTTGCGCAACCGGTCATAGCGCCGGTTGGAGGCATCGCCCGCCAGCAGCTTGCTGGAGGCTTCGGCCCAGCCCGCGGTTTGCAAAAAACCTTCGATCAATGCGGCGCGTTCGGTCATTTGCGCCACGCCGCCAGCTTCTCGGCCCACTCCCCGCCGGACCATTCTGCGGTCAGCCTGCGGCTGTCTTCTTCGGTGCCGGGGCTAAGGCTGATCTCTAACGCGTCGGCGGGCGCGAGCGGGCCCAGCCGATCCGGCCATTCCACCAAACAGATCGCATCGTGAAAGGCGTCGATCAGCCCGAGCTCCTCAATCTCATGGGTGGAGGTCAGCCGGTAGAGATCGGCGTGCCAGATCGCGCTGCTTGCCGTGTCGTAGGTCTGCACCAAGGTGAAGGTGGGCGAGGGGATATCCTCGGGGTGGTCGAGCAATTCGGTGATCAGCGCGCGGGCGAAATGGGTCTTGCCCGCGCCGACATCGCCGCTGAGCAGGATGACATCGCCGGGAGACAGGCGGCGGGCCAGTTGCCGGGCGCGCCCAGCGGTGTCATAGGGGCCGCTGAGCAGGAGGGAAAGGGTATCGTCGGACATGCCCCATGCTTAGCGTCCCGACGCGCAGCCGCAAGATTAAAGCGGCTGGGAGCGACCTAGTTGGAGGGTTGCCGCCGGTCGGCCGCCGAAGGAGCGTTAGTAGGCTCCGACCGGTCCGCGCCGACGGGGATCGGACGAAAGCGTATGAGCGTGGCACCCGATGCGATGGCCGAGACCTCGCAAGAAAGCGGCGCGCCCTGATGCGGGTAGATGGGCATGTTCCAGCCCCCGCGGCCACCCCTGCCCATGACGAATTCCACAACATCGGGCCAGAGCGGATTGGCCGCCGACATTTCCTGCCAGACACGGATCGCATCGTTGACGGTGATTTCGGCAAAGCTTTTGTCCGGGTCTTGTTTCCACCGGTCGCGATAGGCGGCGTTGCAGAAGGTCAGCACGCCGGAGGCGGAGAAGACGGCGAAACCATCTTCGAGCGTGTCGAGCAGGCTTTGGCTCTGTTCAAGCTCGGCCCGAAAATTGCGGGTTAGGGTCACCTCGGCGGTGATGTCTTCGATCAGGAAAGCGGTGGCGCCATCGGGGTGGGGCCGGCCCCGGATGCTGTAGGTCTGGCCGTTCTCCAGCGACCAAGTCTCTTGATAGCGGCCATCGGTTGCGGCGGCGATAACTTCGGCGATTTCGTGACGCCAATTCTTGTAATTCTTCGGCTCTGGCATGCGGCGGCTTTCGCGCAATTGGTCAAAGAAAGAGACCATCGTAGGCCGGGCGCTGAGAAAGGGGGCAGGCAGATCGGTCAGGTCGACCAGCGCGGGGTTGAACAGGGCCAATTGTCCGTTGCGGTCGAAAATCGCGAGCCCGATGGACAGATGCGCAAAGGTTTTGGCAAGGGTTTGAACGAAGTTGCGCTGCGCCTCTTCGGCGGCGACCACGGCGTTGATGCAGGTGGCGTGGTAGACCTGCACATTGTCCTCCGTCGTGGTGGTCAGCGCGTACCAATCCGGCTTTTCCCCATCGCTACGGCGCAGGCAGACGCGGTTTGGGTGGTCGGGCGAGGGGGTGCTGAACAGGGCGGCGCCGCCGCAGTCCGGGTCTGGTTGGGCCTTGCGTTTCAAGGCCCCATAGGCCCGATTGTGCCAGATGATACGTCCGCTCGCATGGGTCTGCCACGCCGGGTTCGGGCTGGTTTCGCTGGCGCGGCGCAGGGCGGCGAGTTTCTGAAACGTCTCTTCGGTGATCTCTTCGGTCGCGCGGGTTTGGGGCAGGTGCAGCCAGCAGAGCGCGTCGCGCCAAGTGATGCGCAGCTCCGACGGGCTGTCGCCATCCTCTGCCCTGAGGGTCAGCTTGCCGGTGGCCCCATGCCGGGGCGTGCGGGGAAATTCGGGAAACCGTGACAGCAGCGCGTCGCGAATATCTTCCCACTGGTGGTAGCCGGGGGCGAGGGCAAAGCGGGTAAGCGCGTTGTCGGAGCCATGAACCAACTGCCCCTCTTCGAACAGCAGGCTCATATCATCGATGCCGGGGGGTGCCGCCGCCGGTCGCCCCGCAGCCGAGCCGAGCCACCAAAGAGCGGCCAGAGCGGTGACGGAGGCGGCGGCAAGCACGATGATGACATCCGGCAATGCCATGACGGAGACCCCTTTCGGCAAATGCGACGCCCTATTTTGAGCCCCAATGGTTAACGGTGGGTTAACAAACGCGCCAATCCCGCCCTCAAGCCGTCAGACGCTGGTTCTCGCCCATCACGCTGTCATCGGGGCCAAGGTCCAGCAGGCGGCGTGGCCAGACGACTTCGACCACAGCACCGCTGCCAGCGGGGGGCAGCCCGCGCAGCCAACCGCTGTCGGACCCATTGGCAAAGCGCAGCCGCGCGCCGGAACGTTCGAGGAAGGTTTTGGCGATGAACAGCCCCAGCCCCATGCCCTCATATTCAGGCCGCGCCGTCTCGTTCGACGCACCTCCTCGGCGGCGCAAAAACGGGTCGCCGATGCGGCCCAGATGCTGCGGCGGGAAGCCCGGCCCGTTGTCGATGATCCGCACCGAGATATCCTCGGCGGACCATTCGGTTTCGATCCAAACCGTGGTTTCGGCAAAATCCACGGCGTTCTGCACCAGATTGCGCAGCCCGTGGATGATCTCGGGCTTGCGCGGGATCGTTGGGGCGCGGGCCGGGTCTCGGGCCATCGGGTTGTCGGAAAACATCACCGTCTTGCCGCGCTCCAGATGCGGCTCGGCGGCCTCTTTCACCACGGCGGTCAGTTGCGCGCGCTGCATGTGCAGATCGTCTTTTCCGATGCGGCCCATGTCGCGCAGGATATCCCGGCAGCGGTCGGCCTGATCGCGGATCAGCGCGGCGTCTTCGGCCAGATCGGGGCGGTCTTCCAGATCGCCCAGCAGTTCGGTGCTGGCCAGTTTGATCGTGGCAAGCGGCGTTCCCAATTCATGTGCGGCGGCGGCAACGACGCCGCTGAGGTCCGAGAGTTTCTGCTCTCGCGCCAGCACCATCTGCGTGGCCGAGAGCGCGTCGGCCATGGAGTGGACTTCGGTCGTGACGCGCCGGGAATAGGCACTGGTAAAGACGATGGCGATTAGCAGCGCCGCCCAATGCCCAAAGACGAAGATGCCGGGCTGGCGCAGCACATCGCCCGATTGCGTCACCAACGGCAGATGCCACAGCGCCAGCACCGAGGCGGCGATAATCGCGGTGCCGCCCAGAACCAGTGTCGAGCGCAGGCTGAGCGCGGTGGCCGAGATCGTCACCGGGGCCAGCAGCAGCAGCGCAAAGGGATTGTGTAGCCCGCCGGTCAGCGCCAAAAGCGCGGTCAGTTGCAGCAGGTCGAAGAGCACCATGGCGAGGTTCTCACGCTCCGACAGGCGTTTGTTCTGCGGAAAGACGAAGGCCGCGACAAGGTTGCCCACCACCGAGGCCCCGATCGTCAGGTAACAAAGGCCAAAGGCCAGTTGCAGCCCAAGCGCCCATTGCGCCACGGTGACGGCGGTCAACTGTCCGGCGATGGCGAACCAGCGCAGCAGGATCATCGTGCGCAGGCGGATCCAACTGGCGCGGGTGCGCCCATCGAGGGGCCGGATATTTGCCTGCGTCATCTTAGCCCCATCACTTTATTGCGTCTTGCATCACCTGCCATCTAGCGTAGGTCTGCGGCGAAACACGATCAAGACCGGCCAGCACGGCGGAGGACTGACATGAAACGAATGATTGCATTTGGCGCAGCTGGGGTTGCGGCGGTATTTCTGGCCGGGACGGCTTTCATGGTGCTGCGGGGCGAGGACGATCCCTATGCCACCTGCCGGTCGAGCCAAGTGGCGGGCGGCGATATTGGCGGGCCGTTCGAACTGGTCAACAGTGCGGGCGAAACCGTGACCGATGCCGATGTCATCAAAGAGCCGGCCTTGCTCTATTTCGGCTATACCTCCTGCCCCGATGTCTGCCCGCTGGACGTGGACCGCAACGCGGCGGCGACCGAAATTCTGGATGAGCGCGGCCAGAGCATCACGCCAGTCTTCATCACCGTTGACCCTGCGCGCGACACGCCAGAAGTGGTCGGTGATTTTGCCGAGGTGATGCACCCGCGCATGGTCGGGCTGACCGGCTCGCCCGAGCAGGTGAAAGCCGCCAGCCAAGCCTACCGCACCTACTACAAGGCCCACCCGGCGGATGAGAATGGCGAATACCTCGTCGATCACTCGACCTTCAGCTATCTGGTCATGCCCGAAGAAGGCGTTGTCGACTTTTTCCGCCGCGAAGTACGCCCCGAAGAGATGGCCGACAGCATCGGTTGTTTTCTGGATCAACGCTGAAATTGACCCGCCGCCTTGGCCGCCCCATATTAGCCTTTGAGAGGGGATGTTGATGCAGGATATTTCTGACTTAGGCGCGGACCGCAGCTTGCTTTTGGTCGATGACGATGAGCCGTTTCTGCGCCGCTTGGCCAAGGCGATGGAGAAACGCGGCTTTGAGGTGGAAACCGCAGGGTCCGTCGCGGCGGGCAAAGCCATCGCCACCGCGCGCCCCCCGGCCTTTGCCGTGGTCGATCTGCGGCTTCAGGATGGCAATGGGCTCGACGTGGTCGAAGTGCTGCGTGACAAACGCGCCGATGCGCGGGTCGTCGTGCTGACGGGATATGGTGCGATTGCCACGGCAGTGGCGGCGGTGAAATCCGGGGCCACGGATTACCTGTCGAAACCCGCCGACGCCAATGACATCGTGAATGCGCTTTTGGCCACCGGAGGGAACCTGCCCGAACCGCCGGAAAACCCGATGAGCGCGGATCGCGTGCGGTGGGAGCATATCCAGCGGGTCTATGAACTCTGTGACCGAAACGTCTCGGAAACCGCGCGGCGGCTGAACATGCACCGGCGGACCTTGCAGCGCATCTTGGCAAAACGCTCGCCGCGCTAAAGCTCGAACCGTTTCCAGATTTTATCAACGCGGGTGCCATCGGCCAATGTGCAGTTTGGCAGCCGTTTGAAATCCTCGAAGCCGCGGCTTTGGTAATAGGCCAGCCCGCCCTGATTGTCGGCGCGGATGATGGCGTGGATATGGGCATAGCCCAGTTCCCGCGCGGCCTGCTTGGTCTGTTCGAACAGGGCGGAGCCGATGCCGAACCCCGTCTCTCCCAACCGCACGAAAGTCGCGACATCCACACCGCCTTCGGGCAGGTCAGGGTGGGGTTCGATGTACTGAAAGCCTTTGATCTCACCGCGCCCGTCTTCCGCCAGATGCCATGCGCTGTCGGGCGCGGCCATCCAACCTTGCAACTCGCGCGGGGTGACGGGGCTGACCATGGCGGTGGTGCCGCCCTTGGCGATGATCGCGTTCAGCAATTTGGCCAAGGCGCGGGTATCGAGCGCTCCGGCGCGGCGGATGTGGATCACGCCATTTCGCGCAGCAGCGCCGCGTGCCGTTCGGTGAACTCGGCTCGTACCTCGACCGGCGGGCGGAGCAGGATGGTCAGCCCCTCCATCAGCGCCGCATCGGGGCGGCCAAAGAAACGGGTCGCCTCGGCCTCGGAAAAGCCTGCGATCTGGCTGGCCTCCATCCAAGCGCTGACGCGGTCGGCCTTCTTGATCTGCTGCTTGACCCGCACGGGCAAGCTGGCGGGAAGGCCGAAGCGGACATGCACCGCGGTGGTCAACCGCTCATCCAAAGCGCGATAATCCGGCCCGACGGCGGCCTTCACGGGTGAGATCATGTCGCCGATCACATATTCCGGCGCATCATGCAGCAACGCGGCGAGGCGCCATTTCGCAGGCGCACGGGGGGCGATGCGGGCGAAAATCGTTTCCACCAGCAGCGAATGTTCGGCCACCGAATAGGCATAGTCGCCCCGTGTCTGTCCGTTCCAGCGTGCGACAAAGGCCAGACCATGGGCGATGTCTTCGATCTCGACATCGACCGGCGTGGGGTCGAGCAGATCAAGCCGTCGACCTGACAGCATCCTTTGCCATGCGCGTGGTTTCTGCGCCATTCGCGGGGGTCCTTACCTCGTGAGCCTTGGGAACAAATCCCTGTCAAACCTGTTCATCCCACGAAGGAGATGATCATGAAACCCGTTTTTTCCGGTACGATAGTTGCAGTTACCTTGGCCACCCTCGCCGGTGCTGCACAGGCAGAAGAAGTCTGCATGCCCGCCAAGGAAATGAAGTCTGCCCTGATCGATTGGTACGGCGAAGAGCCGGTGCCGGGTCAGCGTGAAGACAACAGCCAGCTCTGGGCATCGGATCAGTCGGGGACATGGACCTTGGTCAAGACTTTGGCCGATGGCAATGCCTGCGTGCTGGCCCAAGGCGATGATTGGATGGCGGGTCTTTCGGGCGATAAGCAACTGGCCGCTCTTCTGGACTGATCCGGCGCGGCCTTTCCCCATTCACGTTGAGAATTCGCGGCGAAGGTGCTAACCGCCCTGCAACACTTTAAACAGGAGCGCCGCATGGCCCACGACTATATTGTTAAGGATATCAATCTGGCGGCCTACGGGCGTAAAGAGCTGGACATCGCCGAGACCGAAATGCCGGGCCTGATGGCCCTGCGCGATGAATACGGTGACAGCAAGCCGCTGAACGGCGCCCGGATCGTCGGCTCTCTGCATATGACCATCCAGACCGCCGTTCTGATCGAAACGATGGTCGCTCTTGGCGCCGATGTGCGTTGGGCATCATGCAACATCTTCTCGACCCAAGACCACGCGGCGGCGGCCATCGCCGAAGCGGGCGTGCCGGTCTTCGCCATCAAAGGCCAGTCGCTGGTTGAGCATTGGGATTACCTGGATAAATCCTTCATGTTCCCCGAAGGCCCGAACCTGATCCTCGACGATGGCGGCGATGCGACGCTCTATATCCTTCTCGGCGCGCGCGTGGAGAATGGCGAGGACGAGTTGATCGCCGTGCCGAAGTCCGAAGAGGAAGAGGCGATCTTCGCCCAGATCAAGAAGCGTATGGCCGAAAGCCCCGGTTGGTTCACCAAGATGCGCGACCAGATCAAGGGCGTGTCTGAAGAAACCACCACCGGCGTTCACCGTCTCTATGATCTCGTGAAACAGGGCCAGCTGCCCTTCCCCGCGATCAATGTGAACGACTCTGTCACAAAGTCGAAGTTCGACAATAAATACGGCTGTAAAGAGAGCCTTGTCGACGGTATCCGCCGCGCTACCGACACGATGATGGCGGGCAAGGTCGCCGTTGTCATGGGCTATGGCGATGTGGGCAAAGGCTCTGCCGCGTCTCTGCGGGGTGCGGGTGCCCGCGTGAAGGTCACCGAAGTTGACCCGATCTGCGCGCTGCAAGCCGCGATGGACGGCTTCGAGGTCGTGCTGCTGGAAGACGTGGTCGGCACCGCCGATATCTTCATCACGACCACCGGCAACAAAGACGTGATCCGCATCGAGCACATGCGCGAGATGAAGGACATGGCCATCGTCGGTAACATCGGCCACTTCGACAATGAAATCCAAGTCGCCGCGTTGAAAAACCACAAGTGGACCAACATCAAAGAGCAGGTGGACATGATCGAGATGCCGAATGGCAATCGTCTGATCCTGCTTTCCGAAGGCCGTCTACTGAACCTCGGCAATGCCACCGGGCACCCGTCCTTCGTGATGTCTGCATCCTTTACCAACCAAGTGCTGGCGCAGATCGAACTGTGGGAAAACACCGACAAATACGAGAATGACGTCTACATCCTGCCTAAGCATCTGGATGAAAAAGTCGCCCGCCTGCACCTCGACCGGATCGGCGTGAAGCTGTCCAAGCTGAACCCAGAGCAGGCTGCCTATATCGGCGTGACGCCCGAAGGGCCGTTTAAGCCCGAGCATTACCGCTACTAACCTGCAAAGAGTTCCCTCTTTTTAGCATGTTTCAGCGCCGTCCCGGAGATCACCGGGGCGGCGTTTTTTCTGTCAAGCGACTAGGATATATAGGAAAATCAGCTCAATCGGCGGATTCAAGCACATATCTGCCAGGGGCGGAGGACGGGCGGAACATAGTCAATCGGGCGGTGTTTCATCCCCAGACCATTCAAAAGGAGTATCGAAGATGAAACGTACATTCCTGAAGTCCACCGTCGCCGCCCTCGCTCTGACCGCGGGCACCGCATTCGCTCAGACCGCCGACACCGATGCCGGTGCCGCCGCGGAAGCCGAGGCCACCATCTCGGGCGAGAGCGTCACCAACACGGCCAACGATCTGACCGCCACTGTTGAGCAGCAGGCCGAGCGAACCGCTGAGATGACGCGCGAAAATTCCGACGACTACGAGGGGACCAACGACCCCAACACCACCGATGAAATCCTGACCGCTCCGACACAGGGCGCAGAGTTCGAAGGTGATACCGAAGTCGACAACGAAGCGGAACTGACCGCCGAGACCGATGGCGTGACGCCGACAACCGATGCCGAAGCGGATCTGGCCGGAAACGCCGATTCAGAGTCGAATTCGACCCTGAGCACCGACACCAGCGGCACCGTCACCACCGAGACTGACACCGATCTGGCCGCCGACGAAGATGCCGATTTCGATAATGAAACCACAGCCGAGATCGAAGGCGAAGCCGAAACCGATCTGGATGAGAATGTCGCTTCCAACACCGAAGCGGACATGGAAACAGACGTGACACGCACCGACACCGGCATGAGCAACGCATTCTCCGGCATGGTCGTGGGTGATCTGGTCGGCCTGACCGTCGTCGAAGCCGATGGCGACAGCATTGGTGACGTCGACTATGTCATCAAGACCGACGATGGCTATGCCGCCGTTGTTGGCGTGGGCGGCTTCCTCGGCCTTGGCGAACACACCGTCGCCGTACCGCTTGAGGAAATCTCCATGGCAGCCGAGAACGACCTGAAGCTGAGCTCCTGGACCAAAGCCGAGCTGGAAGCCCAGCCGGAAGTCGATGAAGACAACATCGAAGGTCTGGAAGACGACGTCCGCCTTGACGACGCCTCCTAAGCGACAGCCGATATCCTGACTGAGAGGCGCCCAATTCGGGCGCCTCTTTTTCTGGCGGCTCCGGGGTCAGCCCACCGCCCCCGAAATAAATCTTTTGCAATACAGGGATATGGCCTTAGGCTCCGGTCTCAGGAACCCCTGACGGGCCGAAGACACTATTGGGAGAGATTTTATGGGCAAGCGTGACGAATGGATCGCCAAATACGCCGAAGACCTGAAGAACAAATGCGGCATGGAGCCGGATATGGACCTTTTGACCAAGGTGACCATCGGCTGCGGACCGTCCATCTATAACGCCGACGCACAGACGGTGTCTTCCAGCGATACGGCTGAGTTGAACACCGTAAAGGACAACTTCCTGATCAAGAAACTCGGCCTGCCGGATGATGAACATCTCATGGGCGGCATTCAAAAAGTGATCGAGACCTATGGCCGGTCCGAGCGGAACAAGTACCGCGCGGTGGTCTATTACATGCTGGTCAAACACTTCGGCAAAGAGTCCGTCTACGCCTGAAGGGCGGTGGGAAACCCTACCAAAACCTTACCTGAGACGCGCGTTTGGTTAAGCGCGCGTTTCGTTTTTGCGCGGGCTTTGACACAGTCGAAAGTTGAGTAAATTACCGGTTTCTGCTATCTCTCTTATATCGGCCAGAGCGGCTGGTAAGAGTTACGAACATGTGTGGTGGTTATGGGAGCACATGGGGTGAGAAGGGTTCTGGCGGGGTGCCGGAACCCTTTTTCGTTTTTCCGATGGCCGCGCCGGTATTAGGGCGCGGTCTTGCCCAAGGCGCAGATAAGCTGCCATTCCGCTTCGGTCACGGGCTGCACGGATAGGCGCGAATTCTTCACCAGAACCATGTCCTCGAGCCTTGGGTCCGCTTTGATCGTATCCAAACTGACCGGCTGGGCGAACGACCGCACCGCTTTGATGTCCACACATTCCCAACGCGGGTCATCGGTGCTGCTGTCGGGGTGAGCCTCGGCGCAGACTTCGACGATGCCGACAATCTCACGGTCTTTCTGCGAGTGGTAAAAGAACCCGAGGTCGCCGACCTTCATCTCACGCATGAAGTTGCGCGCCTGATAGTTGCGCACGCCGTCCCATTCCTCACCCGCGTCGCCCTTGGCCTTTTGGTCGGCCCAGCTCCAAGTTGCGGGTTCGGATTTGAACAACCAATAGGCCATCAGCCGATCACCCGGTTCCAATGGGTCAGGGTCACGCTTTGGAACAAGCCGGCCTTGGCATAGGGGTCATTCGCGGCCCAATCCTCGGCCGCGGCCATATCAGGCACGTCCAGAATAATGAGCGAACCGATCATGCCGCCTTCGGCATCCAAAAGCGGGCCAGCCTGCGCCACGGCATCGCTGGACTTTAGATAGGCCAAGTGGTCGGGCCGGTTTTCTTGACGGATCGGCAGGCCATCGGCTTTGTCATGGGCGATCAAGGCAACAAACATATCATTCTTCCTTTAGGGGGCGTGTCAGCAAAGATTTCATGGCACCAGCCACATCTAACTGGTTGTCGAGCAATCCGGCAACCGCGCGGGTGATCGGCATATCAAGCGCCGCTTCGCGGGCCAGCGCATCGACGGCGCGGGCGGTCGCGGCCCCTTCGACCGTGGTCGATGGGTCAAAGGGGGTGCCTTGGCCCAGCGATTGCCCCAAACGGTAGTTGCGCGATTGCTCGGAGGTGCAGGTCAGCGTGAGATCACCAAAGCCCGAAAGCCCGGCCAGCGTTGTCGGCTCGGCCTTCAGATGGGCGGCGAGGCGTTGCATTTCCGCATAGCCGCGGGTCATCAGCGCGGCGCGGGCGCTTTCGCCCAATCCGGCCCCTATCGCGGCCCCGCTGGCGATGGCGACGACATTTTTCAGCGCCCCGCCCAATTCCGCGCCGGTGGTATCCGTGGTGCGGTAAAGCCGCAGGTTCGCCGTGGTGAGTTCCGCTTGCAGCTGTTCGCCCGCCGCAGGGTCTGCACAGGCCAAGGTGAGCGCGGTGGGCAGGCCCCGTGCGATATCGGCGGCAAAGCTCGGTCCCGTCAGGATCGCGGCGGTGGCTTCGGGAATGGTCTCTTCGATCACGCTGACCGGCCCCACGCCGCTGTTGAGTTCGATGCCCTTGCAGCAGGCGACCAAATGTTTCCCGTGAAGCGCCGCGCGATGTTCCTTTAGCACGCTGCGCAGCTTTTGCATCGGCACGGCCAGCAAAAGGGTCTCGGCCTCAGCGGCTTGGGCAAGACTTTCGGTCACGCTGAGCGTCTCGGGGAAAGGGCAGCCGGGCAGGCGTTTGGCGTTCTCGCGCCGCGCGGCCATATCCCCCGCGTCACGCGCCCAAAGTGTTACCGGCCCTTTGCCCGCAAGCGAAATGGCCAGCGCCGTGCCGAATGCCCCCGCGCCGAGAACGGAAACACTCATGCCTTGGCCCCCTTCTTGCCACTGCCCAGCATCGACGGACGCGCGGTGTCCAGCGGCCAGCGGGGCCGCGCGGCAAGGGTCAGGTCATCGGCGTCCCGCAGGGCGGCCTGCTCTCCCGCCGCAAAGGCGATCATCGCGGCATTATCGGTGCAAAGCGCCAAGGGCGGCGCCACGAAGGCGGCCTCTTGCGCTGCCGCAACTGTCTCTAACGCGGCGCGGATGGACTTGTTTGCCGCCACGCCCCCCGCCACGCAAAGGCTCCGCGCACCCTCTGCCGGATACTCCGCAAAGGCGCGGCGCGTTTTATGGGCCAGCACATCGACCACGGCGGCTTGGAACCCCGCGGCGAGGTCCGCTTGATCCTGTCGCGTCAGCCCGCCACGCTCTGCCACGCATTTGTCGCGCGCGCGCAGCACGGCGGTTTTCAAACCCGAGAAGGACATGTCGCAGCCCTCGCGATCCAACAGAGGGCGCGGCAGGGCAAAGCGTTTCGCATCGCCCTCTTGGGCGCATTTTTCGATCGACGGTCCGCCCGGCTGGGGCAGGCCCAACAGCCGCGCGACCTTGTCAAAGGCCTCACCCGGGGCATCGTCGATCGTACCGCCGAGACGGTCGAAACTTTCCGGCCCGCGCACCAGTAGAAACTGACAATGTCCGCCCGAGACCAGAAGCATCAGATAGGGATAGGACACATCATCGGTCAGCCGCGGGGTCAGCGCGTGACCCGCGAGGTGGTTCACCCCGTAAAGCGGTTTGCCCGTCGCCGCCGAGAGCCCCTTGGCGCACATCACGCCCGACACCACGCCGCCGATCAGCCCCGGCCCGGCGGTCACCGCGATGGCGTCGATCTGCGGCAGGCCGATCCCAGCTTCGGCCAAGGCATCCTCGACACAGTGGTCCAATTTCTCGGCATGGGCGCGGGCGGCGATTTCAGGAACAACGCCGCCAAAGTCGGCGTGCAACTCGGTCTGGCCCGCCACGACCGAGGCCAGTACCTTGCCGCGCCCGTCCTCCTCCATGCGCACCACGGCGGCGGCGGTATCGTCGCAACTGCTTTCCAAACCAAGGATCAAGCGGGTCTGAGACTGGGTAGAGGGCATGGGGGCTTTCCGTTGCAAGGCACCTGTACCGCAGGTAACACCGCTCTTACGCGCAAACAATGCCGGAGCCTTGCGATGCCGCAGCCAAGATTGCTTCTGACACGTCCCCAGCCCGGTGCCGCGCAGTTTCTGGATCGGCTTTCGCCTGCGCTGCGCGACGGGGCCGTGATCTCTCCGCTGATCGAGATTACCGCGACGGGTGAGCCTGTCGATCTTTCGCCCTATGCCGGGGTGATCTTTACCTCGGCCAATGCCGTGGCCCATGCGCCTCTGGGGGAGGGGCGGCCTGCCTATTGTGTCGGCCCGCAGACCACGGCGGCGGCGGGCAAAGCGGGCTGGCAGGCGCAGATGGTCGGGTTGGATGCCGAGGCGCTGATCGCGACCTTGGCGGAACGCCCCCAGATCGGCCCGCTCTTGCACCTTGCCGGGCGGCACCGGCGGGCAGATATTGCCGGAATTTTAAGCGCCGCAGGTCTGAAAGTGGAAACCGCCACGGTCTATGACCAGACACTTCTGCCGCTCTCCACCGCCGCGCAGACCCTTCTAAAGGGCCCTAACCCTGTCATCGTGCCGCTGTTTTCTCCGCGCAGCGCGCAGCATTTCGCCCGCGAAGCAAGCTCGACGGAACGGGTCATCGCCCTGTCGATCAGCCGCGCCGCCGCTCAGGCGCTTGAAGCTCTGCCGCTCTATGCGCATGATGTCGCCACAGAACCCACCGGCGAGGCCATGGCAGAGGCGGTTGAAAAACTATTCCGCTGCACCACCTTGCCTTGAGGGGCATAGGTATGCCGGATAAGCTCGCCATTGCGAGTGAATGACAGGTTCAGAATCGAAAGGCGTGAGGCGTGGCAAAACCCAAAAAGACGGTCAGCAAAAGCGAAGCGGACAAGACCTCGGCCGATCAGACGCCTCCCGGGGCGGATAAGGCGACCACGGCAGAGAAGGCCGAGGCCGCGAAACCCAGCCAGACCGTTGGTAAGGGGGCGGAGACGGCAAAACCCGACACGCCAAAAACCGAGGATGCCCTGCCCGACGCGCCGAAAACCGAAACGGGCAAGGCCGACTCGTTGAAGACATCCAGCACCACGCCCACTACGGATAAAGCAACGGCGAAGCCCGCCACTGCAGCCAAGCCGGACGACAAAGCCCCGGCCAAGTCCGAAAGCGCAACGCCGGCTAAAGAGACGAAGCCCCAGACGGCTTTGCCCAAGGACGATCCCAAGACAAGCGCCACCAGCGCTGCACCCAAGGACAAACCGGCTGCCAAAGACAAACCGGCCGCTGATCCCGCGCCCTCGCGCGCCTCGGCGGCTGCGTCTAAGCCGAGCGGTAGCTCATCCAAACCCGCGCCGGAAAAGGCTGAAAAGCCAAGCGCTGCCACGTCCAAACCGACGTCCTCGCCCGCCTCGACCCCGGCGCCTGAGCCTGCCCCGAAAGAGCGCAAGCGCAGCGTGTTCTTCCCCATGCTGCTCGGCGGTGCCATCGCTGCGGGCCTCGGCTTTGCCGCATCGGAGTATGACGTCTTGGGCACCCGGGCACAAAGCGCGGCAGAATTGCAGAGCGCGATGGAAGCGCAGCAGGCCCGCATCGCGGAACTGGAAGCCCGCGTCGAAGAGCCTGCCACCCTGCCGGAAAGCCTGCCGCAGGTCGACGCGCTGCGCGAAGAACTGACCGCCAGCCGCGAGGCCCTCTCGGCGCTGCAAAGCCAATTGGCCGAGATCGACAGCCGCCTCACCACGGTTGAAAAGCAACCCGCAACCGGCGGTGGCAACCAAGTCGCGGTCGCGGCCTTTGAGCGTGAGATGGAAGCTCTGCGCGCCTCCGTCGCCGAACAGCGCAGCGAGATCGAGAGCCTGCTGGAAAACGCTCAGACCGCCGAAGAGGCTACCGCCGCCGCGGCGGAAGCGGCCCGTGCCCAGACTGCGATGACCCAGATGAACGCTGCAATCGGCGCCGGTCGCCCCTTCGAAGCGCCGTTGGCCGAGTTGCAGCAGGCCGGGGTCGAGGACATACCCGAAACCCTGCGTGAAAGCGCCGCCGGCGGTGTCGTCACCCTCGCCAATCTCCAAGCGCGCTATCCCGATGCCGCGCGTGAAGCGCTGGCCACCGCCCGTGCCGCCGTCCCGGAAGAGGGCGAAGGCGGCTTTGGCAATTTCCTGAAACGTCAACTCGGTGCTCGCTCGGTCGCGCCGCGCGAAGGGACGGATGCCGATGCTGTCCTGTCCCGCGCCGAAGCAGCGGTGCGCGATGGCCGTTTGACCGATGCGCTGGCCGAGATCGACACGCTGCCAGCCCCCGCCCAGGATGCGATGGCGGAATGGCTCGCCGATGCCCGCGCGCGTCAGGCGGCTGAAACCGCCGCCAATGAACTCTCCCAACGCCTGACGGCCAACTGAGGAACGAAAAATGCTCTGGTCTCTTATTAAAATCGTTCTCTTTGTCGTGTTGGTCGCCGCTCTGGCTTGGGGCGCAGGCTTCCTGTTGGAAAGCGAAGGTGGCATTCAGCTGACCGTGGCGGGCACGGAATATACCCTTGGGCCGCTGCAATCGGTGATCGCCGTTTTGCTGCTGATGCTTGCGGTTTGGGTGCTGCTCAAGATCGTGTCGCTGCTCTCGGCAGTCTGGCATTTTCTGAATGGCGATGAGACGGCGCTGTCGCGCTACTTTGACCGCAACCGCGAGCGTAAGGGCTATGAGGCGCTGTCGGACGGGTTGATGGCGCTGGCCAGCGGCGAGGGACAGGTCGCGATGGCCAAGGCCGCCAAGGCTGACCGCTATCTCAAACGCCCGGCACTGACCAATCTGCTGACCGCGCAGGCGGCGGAACTGGCGGGGGACCGTCGCAAGGCCGAACGGACCTATCGCAAGCTGGTCGAAGACGAAAAGACCCGTTTCGTCGGCGTGCGCGGTATCATGAAGCAGAAGCTGGCCGATGGAGATACCGCAACGGCGCTGAAACTGGCCGAGAAAGCCTTCGCGCTGAAGCCCAAACATGAGGAAACCGGCGACACGCTCCTGAAGTTGCAGGCCGAGAAACATGATTGGACCGGTGCGCGTGGCACTCTGCAGGCCAAGTATAAAAACGGCCATCTGCCGCGCGATGTGCACAAGCGCCGCGACGCGGTTCTGGCGCTCTCCGAGGCGCGCGAGGTCATCGACGAGGGCAACAGTGTCGAAGCCCGTGAGGCCGCGATCGAAGCCAACCGCCTGTCGCCTGATCTGGTGCCCGCCGCGGTGATGGCTGCGCGCAGCTATATCGCGCAGGACAAGCCGCGCAATGCTTCCAAAGTGCTGCAAAAAGCGTGGAGCGTGCAACCGCACCCCGATCTTGCCGCCGCCTTTGCCGAGATTCAGCCGGATGAGACACCGCCCCAGCGGATCAAACGGTTCCGCGCGCTGACCAAATCTCAGCCCGACCACCCCGAGACCAAGATGCTGCTGGCCGAATTGCACATCGCCAACGAAGACTTCCCCGAAGCGCGCCGGGCGCTTGGCAATCTGGTTGAGACTGATCCCTCGGCCCGGTCCGTCACCCTGATGGCGGCGATCGAGCGGGGCGAGGGCGCGCCGGACACCGTGGTCAAAGGCTGGCTGACACGCGCGCTGAACGTCTCACGCGGGCCGCAATGGATTTGCGAGAACTGCCACCACATCCATGCCGAATGGGTGCCGATCTGCGAGAACTGCAAGAGCTTCGACACACTGGAATGGAAGACGCCGCCGCTGTCGGAGGTGGCCATGCCGAGCGGTGTTCAGATGCTGCCCCTGATCGTGGGCGCGCCGGAAACGACCCCAACGGAGGGGGCGTTGACCACGCGGACGGAGGATATCGAAGATGCGGAACTGGTGACCGAACCGGAAAAGCCGACCGATCCCGAGACGCCCAAGAAAGCGCCGGACCCTACAGCTTGATGTCGTAGGTAACCCAGTTGGTCCGGGTGGCCAGCCTGTCATAAACACCACGGCCGCGGTAGTTATCCTCGGCCGTGATCCAGCGGACGAGGCTCCAGCCGCGCTTTTCGGCGATCTTCTTCACCTCTCCGATCAGCGCATCGGCAGCCCCGCTGCCACGGGCTTCGGGAGACACGAAAAGATCGTCGAGGAAACAGCCCGTCGCCGCAGCAAGCGGTCGGGCGAAATGCCGAAAATGGGTCAGGCCGATCACCCGTCCTTCGGCATCTTCGCAGACCAGCCCTTCGACCTCGGTCAGCGGATCATGCAGCCAAGACCAGACCCGCGCGCGCATTTCCGGCGTCTGCTCGACTTTATAGAATTCGGCATAGCCTTGATAAAGCCGCTCCCAATCGGCGCGGTCATGGTCTCTCACGGTTCGGATGGTAAGGTCGGACATGGCGGGCTCCCTTCGCTGGCTGCGCGATCTTTGCCCCAGTTGGTTCAGAAATCCAGCCCAAGGTCCAGCGTTGTCGCAGAATGTGTCAGCGCGCCCATAGAGATATAGTGCACCCCCGTCGCCGCGACCTCGGCCAAGCGCGGCAGGGTCATGTTGCCCGAAGCCTCCAGCACGATGCGCCCTTGCGCCATTTCGACCGCTTGCGAGAGCGTCGGCGTGTCCATATTATCCAACAGCACCACATCCGCGCCGCCTTCGTCCAAGACCTCTTGAAGCTGCGCCAGCGTGTCGACCTCGATCTCGACCCGGATCATATGCGAGGCATTGGCCTTGACCGCCTGCAACACAGGCCGGATGCCCCCGGCGGCAGCGATGTGGTTGTCTTTGATCAGGATCGCGTCAGAGAGGGAGAAGCGGTGGTTGAACCCGCCGCCATGCAGCACCGCCTGCTTCTCGACCATGCGCAGCCCCGGCGTGGTCTTGCGGGTGCAGGTGATCCGGGTCTCCGTCCCCTTCGTTTCGGCCACGCAGGCCGCTGTCAGGGTGGCGATGCCCGAGAGCCGCCCGGCAAAGTTCAGCGCCACGCGTTCCGCCGAGAGGATCGCGGCGGCGGAGCCTTCGACCTCCATTAGCGTGTCGCCTTTGGCGATTTTGCTGCCGTCTTCTTTCAGCGTGCGCACCTCAAGCGTAGGGTCGACAAGGTGGAAGGCCAGCCGCGCGATCTGCATGCCAGAAACGACCCCCTCGGCGCGGGCGCGCAGCCGGGCGGTATAGGTCGTGCCCTCGGGAATTACGCTGCGGGTCGTGACGTCACCATAGGTGCCGAGGTCTTCCATCAAAGCGGCACGGACCAACGGCTCAAGGATCAGGTCGGGCAGGGCGGTGGTCATCTTCAGGCGTCCTCGGGGTTGGAGCGGCGGGCGGTGGCCTCGGCCAATGTCATGAAGCTGCGGGCGGCTTCGGGGAGCGTTTTGGGATAGTCCGTGCGGCAATGCGCGCCCCGGCTTTCGCGGCGGGCGAGGGCCGCGGCGGCGATGAGCGTCGCGGTGGCGGTCATGTTTTGCAACTGGGCACAATCGGGCTGCGCCGCTTCGATCTCGGCGATGGCCGTCAAGGCGCGGTGCAAGCCCGCCGCATCCCGCAGCACGCCGACCTCTGCGGTCATGGTTTGGCGCAGGCAGGTGACGAGGGTCTCGTTCGGTGTCTCGCCAGCAGGCAAATCCGGCAGCTGTACGGCGTCATCTTCGCCTGCCTCGCATTCCTCAAGCATGTCCTGCGCCGCGCGGCGGGCAAAGACCAGCGCTTCGAGCAGCCCGTTTGATGCCAAACGGTTCGCGCCGTGCAGCCCGGTCGAAGACGCCTCTCCGCAAACCCAGAGCCCGGTGAGGCTTGAGCGGCCATGCGCATCCGTCGCGACGCCGCCCATATGGTAATGCGCCGCGGCGGCGACTGGGATGGGCTGGGTCACCGGATCGATGCCATTGCGCGCGCAGGCGGCTGCGACGGCGGGGTAGTCGGTCAGCACCGCCGCACCCAAGACCGCGCGGGTGTCGAGCATGGGGCGTAGCCCCGCTTGGGTCTGGGCGAAGATTGCGCGGGCCACGACATCGCGCGGGGCAAGCTCGGCAAGGGGGTGAACCGCCTCCATAAAACGCGCGCCGTCGCGGTTGATCAGATGGGCCCCGGCCCCGCGCAGTGCTTCGGTCGCCAAGGGGGCGGGGTCTTCGCCGCAGTCGATGGCGGTGGGGTGGAACTGTACGAATTCCGCATCGGCAATGAGCGCGCCCGCGCGGGCGGCCATGCCGATCACCTGCCCGCGAATGCGGGCCGGGTTGGTGGTCAGCGCATAAAGCCCGCCAGACCCGCCGCCCGCCAGCAAGACCCCTGCGCCGCGCAGCATCACGGGGGCGGAGCCTTCGGGCCGTGCCAGTTCGACCTCGACCCCGGTGACTTTGGTGCCGTCACTTTCCAAACCGCGGGCCAGCACCCCTTCGAGCACTTGGATCGACGGTGTTTCGCGCACCTTTTCGATCAGGGCGCGCATGATCTCGGCCCCCGCTTGATCACCCTGCACGCGCACGACGCGGGCAAAGCTATGCGCCGCCTCGCGTGACATGACATAGCCACCATCGGCGCTGCGGTCGAAGGCGGTGCCGAAATCGGTCAGGGCGAGGATATGGGCCCGGGCCTCATCCGTTACAGTGGCGGCGACGCGCGGCTCGACCGTGCCCGCTCCGGCTTTGATGGTGTCGAGCGCATGGGCCTCGGGGCTGTCGGCCTGCGCCATCGCGGCGGCCACGCCGCCCTGCGCCCAAGCGGAACTGGCCCCTGACCCCAAAGGATCGGGCGAGATCAGCAAAACCGGACGCGGCGCAAGACAAAGCGCGGCATAGAGCGCGCCCAGACCGGCCCCAACGATGATGATCCTGCCGGTTGTGATCTGCTCCACGCGCGCGCCCTTCAGAGGCCGAGTTCGCGGGAGAGGTTGATCATCCGTTGCACGGCCACCCGCGCCTTGCTGGCAACCTCGGCCTCCACTTCGACGGCGCCGGACATCGTGTGAAGCGACCAGAGAACCTTCTCAAGCGTGATCTTCTTCATGTAGGGGCACATGTTGCAGGGGCCGACGAAATCGACCTCGGGCAATTCATCGGCGATGTTCGACGCCATGGAGCATTCGGTGACCAGCATCGCCTTGGCCGGTTTTTCGCGGTGCACATAGTCGAGGATTCCGCTGGTCGAGCCGGAGAAATCCGCCTCCGCCACCACGTCGGGCGGGCATTCGGGATGCGCGATGATGCGGGTGTCGGGGTTCCACTCGCGGTAGTCGGCGATATCTTTTGCGGTATAGCGTTCGTGCACGATGCAGGCGCCGTCCCACCAGACGATGCGCTTTTGCGGCACCTGTTTGGCGATGTTCTGCGCCAGATATTTGTCCGGCGTCATGATGATCGTGTCGGCCTCAAGCGCAGCCACGATCTGCGCCGCGTTCGACGAGGTGCAGCAGATGTCCGACGCCGCCTTCACCTCAGCCGTGGTGTTGACGTAGGTCACCACCGGCGCGCCGGGATATTGCGCGCGCATCTGTGCGACGCCCTCGGCGGTGATGCTTTCGGCCAGTGAACAACCCGCTTCCATGTCGGGGATCAGCACGGTCTTGGCGGGGTTCAGGATTTTCGAAGTCTCGGCCATGAAATGCACGCCGCATTGCACGATGACATCAGCCTCAACCTCGGTCGCCTTGATCGCGAGCTGCAGGCTGTCGCCGACGAAATCCGCGATGCCGTGATAGATGTCGGGCGTCATGTAGTTATGCGCGAGGATGACCGCGTTGCGCTCTTTCTTGAGCTTGTTGATCGCGGCGACATAGGGCGCATGAATGGCCCAATCGGGGGGCGAGACGACACGATCCATCTTGGCGTAGATATCGGCCATTTCAGCCGCCAGCGCTGGCGATGGCGCGAGGTCATAATGGCGCTCAAGCTCGCTGGGCGAAAAGATTTCATCACGCATGGTCGGTCCCCCTCCGGCCTTGGCGCGTGTCACGGCACCGCGCTGGACACCACACCCGGCGTGCTGGCCATAGACGACTGGCGTGGTTTGGGCAAGCCAATACCCTTTATGACAAGGCGTTACTTGCTGGGGGCTTAGGTGAATTTGCGGAACAAACGGGTCTGGTCGAACATGTCTTCCAGCCGTTCGGCGCGGTCCTTTGTATCCTCCCAGTTGATGTCCTGCATGGCCGAGATCACGCTTTCTACCAGCAGCAGCGTGGCCGCCGCGCTGTCCCAAGCCGAGGGCGCGACGATCCGGCTGGAGAAACAGATATCGGCAAGGCTATGCACCGGAGAGCGCCATTGATCGGTGAAGAGGATGATCTTGGCCCCTCGCGCATGGGCCATTTCCGCCAGCTTCAGCGTGTTGTTCTCATAGCGCCGCACGTCGAAAATGACAAAGACATCGCCTTCGCCCACGTCCAGCAGGTAATGCGGCCAAGCGTTTGATGTAGATTGGATATGTGTCACCCGGGGGCGGATGATCTGGGCGTGGAGGAACAGATATTCGGCCATCACATGGGTGATGCGCCCGCCCACGATATAGAGCGGATGCGCAGTATCGGCGATCATGGCGCAGGCGCGGTCGAAGGTGGCAGGCTCGATCTGGCCCAACGTATGGCGGATGTTGTCGATCACCGCATCGGTGAACCGGTTCAACACATGGCCCGAGGGCGCGCCTTCGGTCCAGTTGTCATGTTTGGCGATGGGGTTCTTGGCCTTGGCCTTTAGCTCTTCGCGCAGCTCGTTCTGAAACTCGGGGTAGCCCTTGAACCCCAGCTTTTGCACCATCCGCGCCACGGTAGGGGTCGAGACATTGGCATCCTTCGCCAGCGCCGTCAGCGGGCCGAGGCCGGAGGCGGGGTAGTTTTCCAGAATCGAATGGGCAAGTTGCCGTTCCGCACGGGTCAGCCGGTCCAACTCTTGCTGGATACGGTCGGAAATGGTCAGCGTCGGTTCAGCCATGGATGCCCCTCTTTTGACGAGTAATAACACAAACTGAATGGCGTTGTAATAAATTTGACATTATTCTGTTGACAGAAGCCCCCCGCCCGAATGAGGTTTGATCTAACTGAGGGGGACAGGGTGTCAGAACAGTCAGATCTTTCGAATGAAGCCGTCGAGGTGATCAACGCCGGGGCCAAGGCCCCGCTGGTATTGGTCTGCGAACATGCGGCGCGTGAGATACCGGCCTGCTACGACGGTCTGGGGCTGGATGCCGCGGCCCGCGAAAGCCATGTGGCTTGGGATCCCGGTGCCTTGGGCGTGGCCCGGGTCATGGCGCAGGATCTGGATGCGGTGCTGGTGGCGGGGCGCGTCTCGCGTCTGGTCTATGACTGCAACCGCCCGCCCGAAGCCCCCGGCGCGATGCCAGCGCAGAGCGAAATTTTCGCGATCCCCGGCAATGCCTCGCTTGATGACGCGGGCCGGGCCGAGCGGGTGGCGCGCTATTACGAGCCCTTCCGCGCGACTTTGGCGGCGACGATCAAACGGGTCGATGCGCCTGCGATCGTCACGGTGCATAGTTTCACGCCGATCTACCATGGCAAACCGCGCAGCGTTGAGATCGGCATTCTGCACGACAGCGACACGCGCCTTGCCGATGCGATGCTCGCGGTGGCGTCGGAGTTCACGGACCTCAATGTCGAGCGCAACGCGCCCTACGGCCCGCAGGACGGGGTGACCCATACGCTGAAAGAACATGGGCTGGCCCATGGTCATCCGCATGTCATGCTAGAGATCCGTAATGACCTCATTACGACCGAAGCAGAACAGCGGCAGATGGCCGAGATGATCAGCAATTGGCTCCGTGCCGCCATGGCTCGGCCCGAGATGGAGGAGGTCAAACCATGAGGTTCATCCGGGGCTATATCCGGGGCATCGACGCGATGAACCGGCGGATCGGGCGGTTCATGATGTATGGCATCTTTGTCCTGATGGGGGTGCTGTTGTGGTCCACCGTCAGCAAAGCCTTCTTCGTCCCCTCGCTTTGGACGTTGGAAATGGCGCAGTTCGTCATGGTGGGCTATTACATCTTGGGCGGTCCCTATTCGATCCAACTGGGGTCGAACGTGCGGATGGACCTCCTTTATGGCGATTGGTCGCTGCGCCGCAAAGCGTGGTTTGATCTGTTCACCGTTTTCTTCCTGATCTTCTATCTCTGCGTGCTGCTCTATGGCGCGGTAAGCTCTACGGCCTATTCGCTGGGCTACTGGGGGACAGAGCCGTTCAGCTTTTTCGGCGGCTTGATCACCGGCAGTGAAGAGGTTGGCCATATGGAGCAATCCAGTTCCGCATGGCGTCCCTATCTCTGGCCGATCAAGGTCGTGATGATCGTCGGCATCTTTCTGATGCTGCTGCAATGTCTGTCCGAGCTCGCGAAAGACGTGCTGCGGCTCAAGGGTGAGGCCATCTGATGTCCTATGAAATGATTGCGACATTGATGTTCTCGTCAATGATGCTGATGCTACTGACCGGCCAGCGGGTGTTTGGCGCCATCGGCTTTATCGCCGTGGTTTCGGCGCTGCTGCTCTGGGGCGACAAGGGCGGCTATGACATCGGTTTCGCCGCCGCGATGAAGCTGATGAAATGGTACCCGCTGCTGACGCTGCCGATGTTCATCTTCATGGGCTATGTCCTCAGCGAAAGTCGCATTGCCGATGACCTTTACCGCATGTTCCACGTCTGGATGGGCGGGGTGCGCGGCGGGCTGGCGATTGGCACAATTGGCCTGATGGTGCTGATCTCGGCGATGAATGGGCTCAGCGTGGCGGGCATGGCGATTGGCTCGACCATCGCGCTGCCGGAACTGCTGAAACGCGGCTATGACAAAAGGATGGTCACGGGGGTGATCCAGGCGGGGTCGAGCCTTGGCATCCTCGTGCCGCCTTCGGTGGTGCTGGTGCTTTACGCGATGATCGCGCGGCAGCCGGTGGGGCAGTTGTGGCTTGCCGGGGTCATCCCGGGGTTGATGATGGCAGCGATGTTCATCGCCTATATCGTCATCCGCTGCCGGATGAATCCCGAACTTGGTCCCATCCTCTCAGCCGAGGATCGCGACATCCCCCGTGCCGAGAAACTGCGTCTGCTGCGGGCGGGCATCCTGCCGCTGGTGATCTTCGCTGTGATGATGGTGCCTTTCGTCAACGGCTGGACCAGCTTGGTCGAAAGCTCGGCCATCGGGGCTGCGGCGGCGTTCTTTGCTGCCGTTCTCAAGGGCCGCATGACCCGCGAAGTTTTCGAGAACTCCGTGCGCAACACCTTGGGCATCACCTGCATGTTCATGTGGATCATCCTCGCCGCCCTCGCCTTTGGCGCGGTCTTTGACGGGCTGGGCGCGGTAAAGGCGATCGAGAGCCTGTTCACCGAGAAGATGAACCTCAGCCCCTGGATGATCCTGATCATGATGCAGCTTAGCTTCATCATCATGGGCACCTTCCTTGATGATACGGCGATGCTGGTCATCGTGGCGCCGCTCTATGTGCCCTTGGTCGGTGCGCTGGGCTTTGATCTGATCTGGTATGGTATCCTTTACACGATCACCACGCAGATCGCCTATATGACGCCGCCCTTCGGCTATAACCTGTTCCTGATGCGCGCCATGGCCCCGCCAGAGATCACGCTGCGCGACATCTACGCCTCGATCACGCCCTTCGTGCTGGTGATGGTCTTGGCGCTGATACTCGTCATGGTCTTCCCCGAGATCGCGACATGGCTGCCCGATTACATCTACGACAAATAACAATGAGAGCCGCGCAAAGACGGCCTGACATTTCAACAAAGGAGAGACGTATGACCACTCGCAGAAAGTTTCTATCCGGGGCCGCCGTCGCCGCCCCTGCGGCCCTCGCCGCGCCTTCCATCGTGCATGCCCAAGCGCCGATCAAATGGCGCATGCAGACCTATGCTGGCGCCGCTCTGGGTGAGCAGGTGACCAAACCGGCGGTCGATTACATCAACGCCGCCGCCAATGGCGAGATGGAGATCGAACTGTTCTACGCTGACCAGATCGTCCCCACCGGTGAGCTGTTCCAAGCCATGCAGCGCGGCACCATCGACATGGTGCATTCCGATGACGACTCCATGGCCTCGCCCACGCCGCTGCAACAATTCGGCGGCTACTTCCCCTTCGCCACCAAGCACATCCTCGACGTGCCAGTGCTGTTCAACCAGTACGGTTTGGCCGAAATCTGGAAAGAGGAATATGCCAAGGTCGGCGTTGAATGGCTGTCGGCTGCGGGCCAAGACCCCTGCAACTTCAACACCACCAAAGAGATCAAATCGGTCGCCGATCTGGACGGTCTGAAGCTCTACACCTTCCCCACCGCGGGCCGCTTCCTGTCAAAGTTCGGCGTGGTGCCGGTGAACATTCCCTACGAGGACGCCGAAGTCGCCGTGCAAACAGGCGAGCTCGACGGCATGGCGTGGTCCGGCATCACCGAAGACTACACCGTCGGCTGGGCCGATGTGACCGACTACTTCCTGACCAACAACATCTCAGGTGCTTGGATCGGGTCGTTCTTCGTCAACCAGCAGCAATGGGCCGATCTGCCGGATCACCTCAAGCAGTTGGTCATGGCGGGGATCGAAGCGGGCCACACCTACCGCAACCAGTGGTACTGGGGCGGCGAGGCGCGTCTGCGGGCGCAGGGCGACAAGCTTAAGCTCAGCACCGTGCCTGCCGACGAATGGGCCGAGGTTGAAAACGCGGCCAAGGACTTCTGGACAGAGATCGCCGAAGAAGGCGAAGTGCACGCCAAGATCGTGCAGATCTTCCGTGACTATAACGAAGTCATCAACAAAGCCGGTCCGCCCTATACCAACGGCTGAACCGACAACCGGGGGCGCGCTGCCTGCGCCCCCGCCTTACCCCCTGAAGTGGACAGAACATGCCCGGCACACTGACATTCGACGCGCTGAAAAAACTGGTCAAAGAAGGATCCGTCGATACGGTTCTTGCGTGCCTTGTGGACATGCAAGGCCGGTTGATGGGCAAGCGCTTCCATGCCGTCAACTTCGTCGAGACCTCTTATAAAGAAACCCATTGCTGCAACTACCTGCTGGCCACCGACCTTGAGATGGCCACGCCCGAAGGCTTTGCCTCCACCTCGTGGGAGACGGGTTACGGCGACTATGTGATGCAGCCCGACCTCGACACGATCCGCCCGGTGCCGTGGCTGGAGGGAACGGTGATGGTGCTTTGCGACGTGCTGGATCACGACACGCACCAGCCGGTGCCGCATTCCCCGCGCGGCATGCTGAAGAAGCAGATCGCGCGGCTGAAGGAACTGGGTTTCGACGCCATGATGGCGACCGAGCTGGAGTTCTTCCTTTTCGAGCAGAGCTTTGACGCGATCCGCAAGGGCGGCTACCGCGACCTCACGCCGATCAGCGGCTATAACGAAGATTACAACATCCTTCAGACCACCAAGGAAGAGAACGTGATGCGCCCGCTGCGCAACCATCTCTTCGCCGCCGGTCTGCCGATCGAGAACTCCAAGGGCGAGGCCGAGGCCGGTCAGGAAGAGCTCAACATCCGCTATTCACAGGCGCTTGATTGCGCCGATTATCACACGATTGCCAAACATGCGGTCAAGGAGATCGCTTGGCAGCAGGGCCATGCGGCAAGCTTCTTGCCCAAGTGGCACAAGGACCGCGTCGGCTCTTCCAGCCACGTCCATCAGTCGCTGTGGAAAGACGGCGAAGCGGCTTTCTTTGACAGCGAGGGCGCGTTGGGCATGTCCGACCTGATGCGCCACTATATGGCCGGTCTGATCGCCTATGCGCCGGAATATACCTATTTCCTCGCCCCCTATGTGAACAGCTACAAGCGCTTCGCCAAAGGCACCTTCGCCCCGACCAAGACCGTCTGGTCCGTCGACAACCGCACCGCGGGGTTCCGCCTCTGCGGGGCAGGGACAAAGGGCGTGCGGGTCGAATGCCGTATTGGCGGATCGGACCTAAACCCTTATCTGGCGCAGACGGTCATGCTGGCTGCCGGAATCAAAGGGATCGAAGACAAGATGGAGCTTGCCCCGCCCACACGCGGCGATGCTTATGGCGAGTCCGACGCTGTCGATATCCCCCAGACCCTGCGGGCAGCAACCGAGACCCTGCGCGGCTCGACGTTCCTGCGCGAGGTCTTGGGCGACGATGTAGTGACCCATTACACCCGCGCGGCGGAATGGGAGCAGGAAGAATATGACCGGGTGGTGACCGATTGGGAAATCGCCCGCGGCTTTGAAAGGGCCTGAGAATGACGACGGTAAAATGTATCTCTCCGATTGACGGTTCGGTCTATGCGGAGCGCGAAACCCTGAGCACGCAGGCAGCGCAAGACGCTGTCGCCCGCGCGCGTAAGGCGCAAAAGGCATGGGCCGCGCGGCCCTTGCAGGAGCGTGTCGATCTGGTGATGGCCGCGCTGAAAGAGATTGAGAATTCCACCGACCGGATGACCGAGGAACTGGCCCACCAGATGGGCCGCCCGGTGCGCTACGGCGGTGAGTTCGGCGGTTTGCAGGAACGCACCAGCCACATGGCCAAGATCGCCGCCGATGCGCTGGCACCTACGGTGATCGAAGACAGCGCCGCCTTCAGCCGCAAGATTATGCGTGAGCCGCATGGCGTGGTTTTCGTCGTGGCGCCGTGGAACTATCCTTACATGACCGCGAACAACACCATCGCGCCTGCGCTGATCGCGGGCAATTCGGTGATCCTGAAGCATGCCTCGCAGACCATTCTGGTGGGTGAACACCTCGCCGATGCCTACCGTGCCGCTGGCGTGCCCGAGGATGTGTTCCAGAACGTCGTGCTGAGCCATGACACCACTTCGGCGTTGATCGCGGATAACGCCTTTGATTTCGTCAATTTCACCGGCTCCGTCGGCGGCGGTCAGGCGATGGAGCGCGCGGCGGCGGGCACTTTCACCGGCGTCGCGACCGAGTTGGGCGGCAAAGACCCCGCCTATGTCCGGGCCGATGCCAATCTCGACGCGGCTGTCGACGGCGTGATGGACGGGGCGATGTTCAACGCGGGCCAGTGCTGCTGCGGGATCGAGCGGATCTATGTGCACGAAAGCCTCTATGACGCTTTCGTCGAAAAAGCCGTGGCATGGGTGAATAACCTCAACCTCGGCAATCCACTGGATCAGGCCACGACGCTTGGCCCGATGGCCAATGTCCGTTTCGCCAATGAGGTCCGCGCGCAGATTGATGAGGCCGTGGCGGCAGGTGCCAAGGCGCACATCGATAGAATGCCCGCCGACGATGGCGGTGCCTATCTGACGCCGCAGGTGCTCACCGATGTGACCCATGAGATGCGCGTCATGCGTGACGAAAGCTTCGGCCCCGTGGTCGGCATCATGCCGGTCAAGGACGATGAAGAAGCCATTGCGTTGATGAACGACAGCCAATTCGGTCTGACCGCCGCGATCTTTACCGCCGATGCCGATGCCGCCGAGGCCATCGGCCAGCGGTTGGAAACCGGCACCGTCTTCATGAACCGTGCCGACTATCTGGACCCGGCGCTGTGCTGGACCGGCTGCAAGCAAACCGGGCGCGGGGCGGGCCTGTCTGAACTGGGCTATCACGCGCTGACACGCCCCAAATCCTACCACCTCAAGAAAGCCTGAGACATGTCCCTGACTGCCAATTGGTCTTACCCCACCGCCATCCGCTTCGGCGCGGGCCGGATTAAAGAGATTGCCGAGGCCTGCGCCGCTGCGGGCATCAAGAAGCCGCTGCTGGTCACCGACAAAGGGCTGGCCTATCTGCCCATCACCCAGTCCACACTGGACCTGATGGAGGCCGAAGGTCTGGGCCGCGCGATGTTTTCGGACGTTGACCCGAACCCGACCGAGATGAACGCCGAGGCGGGCATCAAGGTCTACCGCGACGGCGGCCATGACGGTGTGATCGCCTTTGGCGGTGGCTCCGGTCTCGATCTGGGCAAGGTCATCGCCTTCATGGCGGGCCAGACGCGCCCGCTGTGGGATTTCGAAGATATCGGCGATTGGTGGACCCGCGCCGACGCCGACGGCATCGCGCCCATCGTCGCCGTGCCGACGACCGCCGGCACCGGGTCGGAAGTGGGACGCGCCAGCGTCATCACCAATTCCCAGACCCATGAGAAGAAGATCATCTTCCACCCCAAAATGCTGCCCGCTGTCGTGATCTGCGATCCGGAACTGACCGTCGGCATGCCGCCGATGATCACCGCAGGCACTGGGATGGATGCTTTCGCCCATTGTCTCGAAGCCTTCTGCTCGCCGCATTACCACCCGATGAGCCAAGGCATGGCGCTGGAAGGGATGCGTCTGGTCAAGGAATACCTGCCCCGCGCCTATGCCGATGGCAGTGATCTTGAGGCGCGCGGCCATATGATGTCTGCCGCTGCCATGGGCGCCACAGCGTTCCAAAAGGGTCTGGGCGCCATCCATGCCATCAGCCACCCGATCGGCGCGGTGCATCACACCCATCACGGCACCACCAACGCCGTGGTCATGCAGCCGGTTCTGCGCATGAACCGCCCCGCGATTGAGGAGCGTCTGGCCAAGGCGGCGGCCTATCTCGATATCGTCGGTGGCTTTGATGGCTTCTACGATTTCGTCGGCAAGCTGAATGAAGAGTTGAACATTCCCAGCTCGCTGACTGCCCTTGGGGTGACCGACCCGGATATTGACGCGCTGGTGGCCTCGGCCTTGCAAGACCCAAGCTGCGGCGGCAACCCCATTGAGCTTACCAAAGAAAACGTCACGCAGCTGCTGCGCGACTGCTTCTGATCTGAAACAAAAAGGGGGGCCTGATGGCCCCCCTTTCGCATTGCGCTGAATGCGCGAATTACTCGGTTGCCTCTGCCGCCGCTTCGGTTTCGGTCACTTCCGGCCCGACGGAGACCAGATAGGCCCATACGTCTTTCGCGTCTTCTTCGTCTCTCAGACGGTAAGACATTTTCGACTTGGCCCGTTTCGTATCAAGATACTCGGCCAGAAACCCCTTGGGGTCGGCGACGTAGCCTGTGAAACTCTCTTCGTCCCATGTCAGCCCGGCCTCGCCCGCAGCCACGATGGAATCGCCATAGCGGTAGTCTTCGACGGAACCCGCCACGCGGTTGTAGATCCCATAAAGGTTCGGCCCCGTACGGCCCCCTTTTTGGATATCGTTGCCCTCATCATCCGAGATCATGTGGCAGCTTTTGCATTTACGAAAGACCTTTTCCCCGGCTTCGGCGTCACCGGAGGCATGGCTTTCCGCCCAAAGGGGGGTGGCCCCGAGGCAGATGGCGAAGATCGACGCGATACGCATGTTCATTGTGAGTTCCTTTGTCTGTCTGGCTTGAAACTAGCGTTTGGGGCGAAGGGGTAAAGGATGTTCACTGCGCCAAAAGGTAGCACGGGCGCAGGGCGGGCCGGTTAGCGGTTGAGACTAGGGGGAAATCCCCCGATAACTGCCGGTGAATTTCTTCTGCGCCGAGGGTGAGATGAACACAACGGTAAGCCGCATCTGATGGAGATCATGGTCCCCGCCTGGGTCGACGGCACCTTGCAACCGGTCGAAAAGCTCGCCGCGCATGAACGCGGTTTGCGGCATATGGCGGTTTCGGTCTTTGTCATCTCCGACGGCAAGCTGCTGATGCAGCAGCGCGCGCTTGGCAAATATCACACACCCGGTCTTTGGGCGAACACCTGCTGCACACACCCGCATTGGGATGAGCCGCCCGAGGACTGCGCCGCGCGGCGTTTGGACGAAGAGTTGGGGATCACCGGGCTGGTCTTGCAGCACCGGGGCCGGGTCGAATACCGCGCCGATGTCGGCGGCGGGCTGATCGAACATGAGGTGGTCGAGGTCTATCTCGCCCATGCCGCGCCGGATCTGACGATTACGGAAAACCCCGATGAGGTGATGGCGACGCGCTGGATCACCCTCGGCGATCTACATGCCGACCTCGCGCAGCATCCCGATGCATATACGCCTTGGCTGCGGATCTACATGGCCGAACACGAAGGTCTGGTCCTTGGTGGCGGGGCGATGGAATAACAGAAAGGCGGGCCAAAGATGACCGACGACATGCAAGACCAAAAGACACTCGCGGCGGATTGGTTCCGCAAGCTTCGCGATGACATCGTTCAGGCGTTCCACGACATCGAAGCGCGTCATGTGGGCGAGGAAGAGGCCGGGCGTTTCGTGGTCAGCAACACCACCCGCACTGCCCCCGATGGATCGGACGCAGGTGGCGGTGAGATGTCCGTCATGCGCGGGGGCCGTGTGTTCGAGAAGGTGGGTGTGAATATCTCCACCGTCTACGGCGAGTTGGGCGAGCGGGCGCAGGCCGCCATGGCCGCGCGCAAGGGGCTGCCCGGCATGGCCGAAGACCCGCGTTTTTGGGCCTCGGGCATCAGTCTGGTGGCACATATGCAAAACCCACATGTGCCAGCGGTGCATATGAACACCCGCATGTTCTGGACCCCCCATGCATGGTGGTTTGGCGGTGGGGCCGACCTGAACCCTTGTATCGAGTATGACGAGGACACCGACCATTTCCATGCCGAGATGAAGGCCGCCTGCGATCCGCATGGGGCCACGCTCTATGATGAGTTGAAGGCTTGGGCGGATGAGTATTTCTACATCCCCCATCGCAAACGCGCGCGGGGTGTGGGGGGCATCTTTTACGATGACCGCAACAGCGGCGACTGGGAGGCGGATTTCGCGCTGACACAGGATGTGGGTCGCGCGTTCCTGCCCGCCTATGTGCCCGTGGTCGACAAACGGCGCGAGATGCCGTGGGACATGGACGACAAGGACGTGCAGCTGCGGCACCGGGGGATCTATGCCGAGTATAACCTTGTCTACGACCGGGGGACGAAGTTTGGTCTGGAGACGGGGCATGATCCGGATGCAGTGCTGATGAGCCTGCCGCCGATGGCGAAGTGGGTTTGAGGTAGCCACCCCGGCCCGGAATCAAGCCGCAGGCGCCGGGCCATCGCCTGCCCGCCCGGACGGGTAGGCGATTTGGTGATGCTGGGCGCCCCGTGTCGGACACACATCATGGTTGAACCATAAAGTGGTATGAACCAGCGTCGCATCGCCGACCCGCGGGCAGGCGATGGCCCTCATCACATGTGGCTAGGTCTTACCCCCGCGTCCCGCGCACCGTATCAATCATCAACTGCACATTCTCCGGATCCGCATCCGGCGTGATCCCATGCCCCAGATTAAAGATATGCGGCCCCTTCGACAGCGCATCGCAAATCGCCCGGGTCTCCTGCACCAGCGCATCCCCACCCGTCACCATATGCGAGGATTTCAGGTTGCCCTGCACACAGCCATGCGGTTGCACATGTTCGGCCACCCACGCTGCGCTCACACCGTCATCGACGGCGATACAGTCCGCCCCCGTGGCGGCATGTAGATTGGCGAAGCGCGCCCCGGCTCCACGCGGGAAGGCGATCACCGGCACGCCCGGATGACGCGCCTTCAGCGCGCTGATGATCTGGCGCAGCGGCTCTGTCGAATAGCGGTCGAAATCCGTGCCTTCCAGCGATCCGGCCCAGCTGTCGAAGAGCTTTACCACCTCGGCCCCCGCCTTGATCTGCATGTCGAGGTATTCGATCGTCGCCAGCGTGATCCGCTCCATCAGCTCATCGAACACCTCGGGGTTCTCGTCCTTTAGCGCATGGGCTGGCCCCTGATCCGGCGTGCCCTTGCCCGCGATCATATAGGTCGCCACCGTCCAAGGCGCGCCTGCGAAACCGATGAGCGTCGTCTCTTCGGGCAGTTCGCGCGACAGGATGCGCACGGTCTCGTAAATCGGGGCGAGGTGGTCGTGAATGGCGTCCGCTGGTTTCAGCGCTTCCATCTCGGCCTTGGTGGTGATCGTCGACAGACGCGGCCCCTCACCAGTGACGAACCACAGATCGGCGCCAAGCGCCTGCGGCACCAGCAGGATGTCGGCGAAAAGGATCGAAGCGTCGAAACCATAGCGGCGGATCGGTTGCAACGTCACCTCGGCGGCCAGTTCCGGGTTGTAGCACAGCGACAGGAAATCCCCCGCTTCGGCCCGCGTCGCGCGGTACTCGGGCAGATAGCGCCCGGCTTGGCGCATCATCCAGATCGGCGGCGTCGGCAGGGTTTCGCCCGCAAGGGCGCGCAGGATGGTCTTATTCGCAGTCATTATGGCGTTCCTAATTGTGGCAAACCCGTAGGTAGCGCAGGTACAGCAGTTGTCAGTTCATGTCGACGGGGGTAGGGATGCGTCATGACGTATCAGCTTCCCACCCCGGCCCGGCCCCTCAACATCGGCACACGCGGATCGCTTCTGGCGCTCGCGCAGGCGAATGAGGTGCGCGACCGGCTCGCCGCCGCCTTCGATCTGCCGTTCGAGGCGTTCACCATCGTCGTGATCAAGACCACGGGCGACAAGATCATCGACCGCCCGCTGAAAGAGATCGGCGGCAAGGGTCTGTTCACCCGCGAGATCGAGGCCGCTTTGCTGGACGGCTCCATCGACATCGCGGTGCATTCGATGAAGGACATGCCGACGCTGCAACCCGAGGGGCTACTGATCGACACCTATCTGCCGCGCGAGGATTGCCGCGATGCTTTCATCTCGCCGCATCTGAAATCCATTAGCGAGTTGCCCGAAGGCGCGGTCGTCGGCACCTCCAGCCTGCGCCGCCGCGCGCAGGTGAAGCTGCGCCGCCCCGATCTGGAAGTCGTCGAGTTCCGCGGCAACCTGCAAACCCGGTTGAAGAAGCTGGATGACGGTGTGGCCGAAGCGACCTTCCTCGCCATGGCCGGGCTGAACCGCTTGCAAATGGACGACGTGCCGCAGGCTGCCGTGCACCCCGACGACATGCTGCCCGCCATCGCGCAGGGGGCGATTGGGGTTGAGCGGCGCGAGGACGACAGCCGCGCCGCCGAGATGCTCTCGGCGATCCATGACCGCAAGACTGGCGAACAGCTTGCTGCCGAACGCGCGTTCCTCGCCACCCTCGATGGCTCCTGCGAGACCCCGATTGCCGGTCTGGCCGAACTCAACGGCAGCGAGATGCGCCTGCGCGGTCAGGTGCTGCGCCCCGACGGGTCCGATGCCATCGGCGATGACGTGACCTGCGCCATTTCCGACGGCGCCGCGGCGGGCGAGGCGATGGCCCGCAAGCTTCTGGCCGAGGCCGGACCGGGTTTCTTTGATTGGCGCGAATGATCGGCAATCTCTTCACGCTGAAACAGCTTGAAGCGCTGATCTGGGTCGCAGACCTTGGCAGTTTCCGCCGCGCCGCCGCGCAGATGAACACGACACAGCCCAATATCTCAGCCCGGATTTCCGGGCTGGAGGCAACCTTGGGCGTCACCCTAATGCAGCGCGATGCCGGGTCGATCCGGCTCACCGAAAAGGGCACCGCACTGCTGGCCCAAGCCCGCCGCGTCCTGCGCGAGGCCGAAGCGCTGGTCGAGACCGCCGCGCGGCCCGACCTGATCGACGACAGCCTCCGCCTTGGCGTGACCGAAGTGGTTGCCAGCACATGGCTGCGCCCCTTTCTGCGCGCGCTGGCCGAGGTCTATCCCAATCTGACTGTCGAGCTTACCGTCGATCTGTCGCGCGATCTGGATCAGGAGCTTGCCGCCCATGCACTCGACCTGACCCTGCAAACCGCACCCTTCTCGACCCCGGCAAGCGGGCGGCTGGACTTGGCGACCTATGACTACATCTGGGTCGCCGCGCCGGAATTGGCCGCCCAGATCGGCCCCGCACCCGACTTCGCCGCCATGCTGCGCCATCCGGTGCTGGGCCATGCGCGACATACGCAGGCCCATTCCGATCTGATTGGCCATTTCGACGGCACGACTGCGCCGAAGGCCCGTTTGGTGCCCTCCAGCAGCCTGTCGGCGGCGATGAACATGGTGCTCGACGGGATGGGCGTGGCCGTGATGCCACGTGTGATGGTGGCAGGCGCGCTGGCCGATGAGGCGCTGCGGATTCTACCCGCCGCGTGGCACCCGCGCCCGCTGCAAGTCGCCGCGCGTTATCACGCGGATCGCACCCCCGCCTATGTCGCCCGCGCTGCCGAACTGGCCCGGGATTGCGCCCGAAGCTTCGATGTCGAGGATCGAAAAAACCTTTCACACCCATAGAATATAATAATTTGCACCGATACTGTGCCCACCTCTATCCTGCGCCCAAACAGGAGTGAGACATGGCATCAACCATCCGACTGGGCGTAGACATCGGCGGCACCTTCACCGACGTGGTGCTCGAAAAGGGCGGCGAGAGTTTCTCGACCAAGGTGCTGACCACCTATGCCGCGCCCGAGAACGCGATCATCGACGGGATGCATCAGGTCTGCACCAAGGCCGGGATCACGCCCGCCGACCTCACGCAGATCATCCACGGCACCACGCTGGCAACCAACGCGCTGATCGAACGGCGCGGGGCCAAGACCGCGCTGATCACCACCCAAGGCTTCCGTGACGTGATCGAGATGCGCACCGAAAGCCGGTTCGAGCAGTATGATCTGAACCTCAACCTCCCCGAACCGCTGCTGCCGCGCCAGATGCGCTACACGGTGGAGGAGCGTGTCGATGCCACTGGGGCGGTTCTGCACCCGCTCGACCGCACCGAGGTCGAGGCGCTGGCGGACCGCATTGCCGAAGCGGGTTATGAAAGCGTCGCGGTGGGGCTGATCCATTCCTACCTGAACGATGCGCATGAGCGGATGGTCCGCGAGGTGCTGGAAGAGCGTCTGCCCGGTGTCATGGTGTCGATCTCCTCCGAGGTCTCGCCCCAGATGCGCGAGTACGAGCGGTTCAACACCGTCGTCGCCAATGCCTATATCAAGCCGCTGATGAAGAGCTACCTCGGGCGGCTCGAAGGGCGGCTGCAGGAGGAGGGTGTCGGCTGCAACATCTTCCTGATGCACTCAGGCGGCGGCATCATCTCGATCGAAAGCGCCGCCGAATTCCCGGTACGGCTGGTGGAATCCGGCCCGGCGGGTGGCGCGGTCTTTGCCGCCAACATCGCCGCGCGCTACGGGCTCGACAAGGTGCTGAGCTTTGACATGGGCGGCACCACGGCCAAGATTTGCCTGATCAAGAACCAGACGCCAAAGACCAGCCGGGTCTTCGAGGTGGCGCGGACCTATCGATTCAAAAAAGGCTCCGGCATGCCGATCTCGATCCCGGTGATCGACATGGTGGAGATCGGCGCGGGCGGCGGCAGCCTCGCCCATGTGGACGCCATGCGGCAGATCCGCGTGGGGCCGGAAAGCGCGGGCTCCGAGCCTGGGCCGGCCTGTTACGGGCGCGGCGGTCAGAAGCCCGCGGTGACCGATGCCGATCTGGTGCTGGGCAAGCTCGACCCCGACAATTTCGCGGGCGGTTCGATCCGGCTCGAGACCGGCAATTCCGAGACTGCACTGCATCAGGTCATCGGGCAGGAGCTCGACATGGACGCCGCCACTGCTGCCTTCGGTTTGGCCGAGGTGGTGGACGAGAACATGGCCAATGCCGCGCGCGTGCATGCGGTGGAGAACGGGGAAGACCTCAGCGACTATACGATGATCGCCTTCGGCGGCGCGGCGCCGCTGCATGCCGGGCGGCTGTGTGAGAAGCTGGGGGTTGAGCGCCTGCTGGTGCCGCCCGGCGCCGGGGTCGGTTCGGCCATCGGCTTCCTGCGCGCGCCCTTCAGCTTCGAGGCCAACCGCTCGGTCTATATGAAGCTGTCGGACTTCGACGCGACCCGCATCAAGGCGCTGCTGGCGGAACTGCGGGACGAGGCCACGGGCTTTGTCCGCAATTGCGATGCCGGGGCGGAGATCCTGTCGGAATACAAGGTCTACATGCGCTACAGCGGGCAGGGTTGGGAGATCCCCATCGTGCTGGATGAGGCGGACGCGCTGAACCCCGATGCCGCGCGTTTCGAGGCCTTGTTCGAGGCCGATTACGCCAAGCTTTTCGGCCGCACCGTCGAGGGCTTGGACATCGAGATCACGGTTTGGTCGGTCAATGCCACCACTCCGCCCGAAGAGGTCGCGCGCACCGCAGAGCAGTCCCCGGGTGCGGCGGCGGATGTGGCTCTAACACGGCGCATTTTCGACGCGGCGCTTTCTGAGTACTGCGAGGCCGACGTCGTGTTGCGCGGTCAGATTGCCCCGGGCCAGACCGCCCAAGGCCCCGCCGCCATCACCGAGGATGAGACGACGATCATCCTGCCCGCCTCGCGCCGGGCGATCTGCCAGCCAGACGGCTGCATCGACATCACCGTGAAAGGGTAAGGACATGGCACAGACACATTCCAACGTCGCCTATCAGGTCATGTGGAACCGCCTCATCTCGGTGGTCGAGGAACAGGCGCAGGCGCTGGTGCGCACGGCCTTTTCAACCTCGGTACGCGAGGCCGGGGACCTTTCGGCAGGCGTCTATGATACCGACGGCCGGATGCTGGCCCAAGCGGTCACCGGCACCCCGGGACACGTCAACGCCATGGCCGACGCGGTGGCGCATTTCATCCGGCGCATCGGGCGCCAGAACATCCTTGAGGGCGACGTTTATATCACCAACGACCCTTGGGAGGGGACGGGCCACCTGCATGACATCACCATGGTCACGCCGTCCTTTCACCGTGGCAAGCTTGTGGGGTTCTTCGCCTGCACCGCGCATATCGTCGACATCGGCGGGCGCGGGTTTGGCGCGGATGCGGCGAGCGTCTACGAAGAAGGCCTCTACCTGCCGATCATGAAGTTCGCCGATGCGGGCAAGGTCGATGAGACTTTGGTGCGGATCATTCGCGGCAACGTGCGCGAACCGGATCAGCTGATTGGAGACATCTACGCGCTGACCACCTGCAACGAGATCGGCCACCGCCGCCTCATCGACATGATGGAGGAGTTCGCTCTCGACGATCTCACCGGCATCGCCGCCTTCATCCTCGACAATTCCCGCCGTGCCACCTTGGAGCGGATCGCGGCGCTGCCACGGCAGCAGGCGACTGGCGAGATGACGATCGACGGCTTCGACACGCCGATCACGCTGAAGGTCACGGTGAGCATCGAAGAGGATCACATCCTGTCGGATTTCAAGGGCACCAGCGGGATCGACAAGAAGGGCATCAACTGCCCGTTGGTCTATACCAAGGCCTATGCCTGCTACGCCTTGAAATGCGCCATCGCGCCGGAGATCCCGAACAACGCCGCCTCGCTTGAGCCGTTCCGGATCACCGCGCCCGAGGATACCATCGTCAACGCCGTACACCCCGCACCGGTGGCGCTGCGGCATATCGTGGGTCACTTCGTGCCCGATACGGTCTATGCGGCACTGGATCAGATCCTGCCGAACCTCGTCCCAGCCGAAGGGGCGGGATGTCTGTGCAACTTCCAGGTCAGCCTGCGCCCCCGCACCGATGCGAAAGCGCCCGCGGGCGCGCGCCGGGCCGAGGTGCTGACCTTCAACTCCGGCGGCTCGGGTGCGCGCCCGCAGCATGACGGGCTGAACGCCACGGCTTTCCCCTCGGGCGTGATGACCATGCCGGTGGAGGCCACGGAACATGCGGGGCCGGTCGTCATCTGGCGCAAGGAATTGCGACCCGACAGCGGCGGCGCGGGGCGTCAACGCGGGGGCCTTGGGCAATACATGGTTGTCGGCGCGCGCGAAGGGCATGAGTTCGACATGCAGGCGATGTTCGACCGCGTCGAGCACCCCGCACGCGGGCGGCAGGGTGGCGCTTCGGGCGCCCCCACGAGCATCGCCCGCGACGATGGCACGCCGATGCGCGGCAAGGGCAAGCAGTTCGTCCCGCATGGGGCAAAGGTGATGATGGCCTTCCCGGGCGGCGCCGGCTACGGCCCCGCCACCGAGCGCCCCAAGGAGCAGGTGAAACGCGACCTTCTGCGCGGCTATATCAGCGCCGAAGTGGCGGCGGCGGACTATGGGCTGAGCGCCGAGGACATCCGCGAGGTCCAAGACGCCATCCGCAAAGGCGCCGAACTGTGAAAGAGTGGCCGCTCAAAGGCTTATAAGCGCAAGGGGTCATTGACTGTTACAAAGCACGGGTGTTCCTTGGCGGCATTATGCCAAAAGGAACACCCGTGATGTATGTGATTGATCCCCCCAAGCAAAGCAGCCTTGCCGTTCAAGGCACCAGCGACCGTTTCCCGGTGCGCCGTGTCTTTTGCGTGGGCCGCAACTATGAGGCGCATGTGCTTGAGATGGGCAATGACATGCGCGACCCGCCGTTCTTTTTCACCAAACCCGCCGATGCCACGCTCGATACGCCTTGCACCGTGCCCTATCCGCCGCTGACGGAGGATTTCCACTTCGAGGCGGAGCTTGTCATCGCCATCGGCAAGGGCGGCGCGAATATCGCGGAAGCGGATGTGATGGATCACATTTGGGGCGCCTCGGTGGGCATTGATTTCACCCGCCGCGATCTTCAAGCACAGGCCAAGAAGATGGGCCGCCCGTGGGACTGGTCCAAGGCCTTTGACAACTCCGCGCCCATCGCGCCGATCCTGCCCATGGCCGATGTCCCCTCGGTCGAGAAGGGCCGCCTTTGGCTCGCGGTGAATGGCGAGATGAAGCAGGAGGCCGATCTGTCGCAGATGATCTGGTCGGTGCGGGAGCATACCGCCACCCTGTCGCAGGCCGTGACCTTGGCGCCGGGTGACATCATCATGACCGGCACGCCTGCCGGTGTCGCGGCGGTGCACCCCGGCGATGTGATCACCGGGGGGGTCGACGGCATCTCCGAGTTCGAGGTCACCGTCGGCCCCCGCGCCTAAAGCGCGCGGTTCGGTCTAGGCCCCGGCCAGCGTGCGCTCTGCCCGCGCGCGGGCTTGGGCCGCCAGATCGGGCAGGCCGGTCTTTTCATAGACCTCGCCCAGCATCAGGTTCAGCGGCACGCCATCGGGGTCGTAGGTCCGGCGCATCTCAAGCACCTGCTGCGCGGCAGAGGCCCGGCCATCGCGCACCAGCGCGTCGAGGTGGATTTGCTCGAACAGGTCACGTTGCGCATGGCTGCCGCCGCATTCGGCCATGCGGGGCAGGGCCATGCCAAGCTCGCGGATCGCCGTGGCCCACTCCCCCTTGGCATGGGCGGCGATGCCACGGGCGGCGGGCAGCGCGACCTCGGCCCATGCGGCGTGGTCATGGGCGGCAGTCTCACTCGCGCGTGCGTTGATCGCGCTGAGCATCTCTGCCGCCTCGGGCCGCCCGGTGCGGCAAAGGGCATAGAGGTATTGCAGCGTCAGGAAGGGGCTCACGGTATCCGCCCCCCGCGCCGCCACATGGTCGGCCACATCGCCCCAACGGTCGCCCACATCGACACCCGCGAATTCCATCCGCGCCAGCAGAGACACGGCGCCGACTTGGTCTTGGGAATAGTCCTTTTCCAGCCCCCAGATATGCTGGTCATAGGCGGCGCGCACATCATCGTGACGGCCCTGCGACAGGTAGAACAGCGCCAGATGCCACCAATTGTGGCTCCGCATGAAGGAGTTCAGATCGCTCCACGTCTCGGCCACGCTTTCCATGAAACGCGCGCCTTCGGCGACACGGCCTTGCGTTAGCATCACATGAGCAAGGGCGTGGTGCGCCCAGGGTTCATCGTGGCGCAACTCCATCGCCCGGCGGGCAGCAGCCTCGGCCCGGTCGAGCAGATGGCATTGCTCATAACCAAAGGCGATCATGCCGTGGGTATAGGCAATGTCTTCGGCCTCGGGCAGGGATTTCAACGCCATGCGCAACATGCCTGCGGCATCGCCGGTGTTGAACAGGTGGTATTGCGCCAGTTTCAGCATCGCCAGATCGCGCGGCCATTTATCGGTGATGGCATCACAGGCGGCGACAAGAGCGGGCACATCGCCGTCGATCCAATGCCCAACGGCGCGGATGACCTCCTTTTCGCGAGCATTGGCGCCGGGGGCTGCCTTGGCGCGGTCCAGATAGGGGCGGGCCTTCTCAGGGGCGATGGGGTGTTCGAGGAACATCCACAAGAGCGCGGCATAGGCATTGACCAACGGGCCGTTGGGGTCGGCATCGGCGGCGGCGATGATGCCCGCGGCCTTGGGTTGGTAGGACAGGAAGCCGTGGATGAAGTCATTGATCGCCTGCAAGGTTTCCGGGCGGTCGGTAGAGGTTTCCAATCCGTAAAGGTCTTGTGTCATCTCGGGTCTCCGGCGGTGTCGTGGAATTGACGCAGATGTTGGGCGACGGCCTCGGCGGCGTCCCAATGGATCGAATGGCCCGCCTCGGGCAGGGTGGTCTGGGTCACATTTGGGATCTCCGCAAAAGCCTGCTCGGCGGCGGCGCGGGGGATCAGCAGGTCTTCGGCCCCGTGGAGCACTTGGGTCGGGCAGGTCAGATCAGACGGGCGCACCGTGGGGCGAAAGCCGCGCAGCGCTTCGAGTTGATGGGCCATGGCATCCGCGCTCTGCGCATGGGGATAGGCCAGTGCTGCGGCGAGGGCGGTGTTTGTATTGTTGGGGTCAGTGAAGAAACCGGGGGCAAAAATCCAAGGATATAGCGCGCGCAGCCAAAGTTGCTCCCCTTCCGGCGCGCGGCGCACGGCGAGCAGCGCATCGAAGACTGCCATGGTCCGGGGGGCGCGAACCGGGGCAGAGGCGAGGATGCTCAACGCTCGGATGCGATCCGGCGCGAGGCCAAAAAGCTCCATCGCCATTAGCCCGCCCATCGAATGGCCGACGACGTGAAAGGTCTCATGCCCCAGATGATCCATCAGCGCCAGCGCATCCCGCGCCATCTGCGCGACGGAGGTTTCGACATCCCAAGGGGTCGTGCGCCCGGTGCTGCGGTTGTCGGGCCGGATCAGGGTGAAGTGATCGGACAGCAAGGGGGCCAGAGCGCCCCAACTCGCGCTGTCGCTCAGCATCCCGGCCAGCATCAAAAGCGGCGGGCCGCGCCCGTCGACCTCATAATGGAGTGAAATATCGGAGAGGGGCAGATCAGGCATTCAACGTGCTCCAACAAGGCAAAAGATCCCCATCGGCGGGGGTGGCCGCATAGATGGCGCGGGCAATGGCGCGCGACAGGCAGAGGGCCGCGGCATGGCCGATCATCGCCACATCCCCCGCAGGCCGCGCCGCGGTCGAGAGAGAGAAGACCAGATCGCCGTCATTGGGCATATGCGCAGGCACCACGGCGCGGGCGATGCCGTCATGGGCCGCCACGGCGACGCGCTGGCATTCGGCCTTGGTCAGCGTCGCGTCGGTGGCGACGATGGCGATGGTGGTATTGGCGCGGGCCGACATGGCCGCCATCTTGCGGCTCTCGAAGCTCAGCCCCAACCCGGTGGATGGGTCCGGTCCCAACCCGCCGAACTCTCCGTCGATCTCAAAGGGGGCGGCGTGGAAGTAGCGGTCGCCGGGGGTGGTGACGGCGCCCACCGGATTGGCCCCGACAAGCGCGCCGACCGTGCTGCCATCGGGCAGTTGCAAACTGGCGGAGCCGAGGCCCCCTTTAACCATCGCGCTCAGCGCCCCGGTGCCCGCACCGACCGAGCCGATCTGAAAATCTTCGCCCGCCGCTTCCAAGGCTTGGCGGCCAAGATCGGCATAGGGGTTCTGCGTCCAATCCTTATCGCCGCCGTTCAGCAGATCGAAGAGGATCGCGCCGGGCACCAGCGGGATCAGCGCGTCCCCCACGCGAAAGCCGCGGCCCTTTGCGCGCAGGGCATCGACCACGCCCGAACAGGCATCCAGCCCATAGGCAGAGCCGCCCGAGAGCACCAGTGCATCGACCGCCGCGACGGTCTTGTCGGGGGCCAGCAGGTCTGTCTCGCGCGTGCCGGGCGCGCCGCCCATGACGTGGACGGAGGCGGTGAAAGGCGCATCAGCGATCAGCACGGTGCTGCCGGATTTCAGCCGCGCATCCTGCGCATTGCCAACCTTCAGCCCTGCAACATCGGTGATCAGGTTGCGCGGGCCAGGACGCATTGGCGCGCTCATGGCAGGCTCTTCACGTGAAACATCCCCACAAGGGTGCGCATGGGGCAGGGGGCTAACAAGGGCATCGTCACTCCGGCGTTGATTTCGGGCGGAGTTTGCGCGCTTCCCCGACGGATGCCAAGGGCCGAGGTGGGACAGGATGCCCCCGCCGGAGGGACGCCATAAAAATGGGCGCGCAGGTTGCCCCGCGCGCCCGATCCATCCGGTGTGACCGTTTGGTTTACTTTTGCTCTTCGGCGACAGCGGCGGCGACGGCCTCTTCAAAGATGGCGAGCCCCTCTTCGACGATGGCGTCGGAGGCTGTCAGCGGGACCATCACGCGCACGGCGTTGCCATACATGCCACAGCTCAGCAGCAGCAGGCCGCGCTTCAGCGCATGGGCGATGACCCGTTTGGTGAAATCGGCGTCGGGCTTGGCGCTGTCGAAATCGGTCACGAACTCAACGGCGACCATGGCGCCAAGGCCGCGGATGTCCCAGAACCGGAAGGGCGCGGAACGCTCGCCAATCTCGGCAAAGCGGGCTTTGAGCGTTTCGCCCATCGCGGTCGAGCGGGCCAGAAGACCTTCGTCTTCGATCGCCTCGATGGCTGCCAGTGCCGCCGCGCAGGCCACCGGGTTGCCGCCATAGGTGCCGCCCAAGCCGCCGGGGGCCATCGCGTCCATCACATCGGCGCGGCCAATGACACCGGCTAGCGGATAGCCACCTGCCATGGATTTCGCCACGGTGATCAGGTCTGGCACCACGCCGGAATGCTCGATCGCGAACCATGTGCCGGTGCGGCCAAAGCCCGCCTGCACCTCGTCTGCGATCAAAAGGATGCCATGCTGGTCACAGATCGCGCGCAGCTCTTGCATCATCTCGAAGGGCACGGGGGTGTAGCCGCCTTCGCCAAGCACCGGTTCGATGATGATCGCGGCGACACGTTCGGGCTGGGCGTCGGTGAGGAAGAGGTTCTTCAGCCCGGTCAGCGCGTCCTGCACGGTGATCCCGTCGCGGACAGAGGGGAAAGGCGCGCGGAAGACATCCGCGGGGAAGGGGCCGACGTCTTTCTTGTAGGGCGTGACCTTGCCGGTCATGCCAAGCGTCAGCAGGGTGCGGCCGTGGTAGCCGCCGGTGAAGGCGATGACGCCCGGGCGGCCGGTGGCGGCGCGGGCGATTTTCACGGCGTTCTCAACGGCTTCGGCGCCGGTGGTGACCAGCAGCGTCTTCTTGGGCGCGTCACCGGGGGCGAGCGCGTTCAGCTTCTCAGCTAGGACGACATAAGGCCCGTAGGGCACGACCTGAAAGCTGGTGTGGGTATAATGATCTTCCTGCGCCTTGGCGGCCTCAACCACCTTGGGGTGACGGTGCCCGGTGTTCAGCACGCCGATGCCGCCGACGAAGTCGATGTAGCGGTTGCCTTCCACGTCCCACAACTCGGCATTCTCGGCATATTTCGCGTAGACCGGCGCGGCGGAAGCCACACCGCGCGGCACGGCGGCATTGCGGCGCGCGACGAGGTCGGCGTTGGTCTGACCGTCGGTTTGGGTCGCGGGGTTGGTCTCGACCACGGAGATCTGCGGCGCGGCTTTGGCCTTGGCCGAGGTTTTCCGGGGCGATTTCTTGACGGTGCTGGACATGGAACAGATACCTTATTGCGAAAGAGAAGGGGCGGTGACGTGTCGTTTAAAAAATCCATATTCCGTTTAATATAATTGTCAATCGGCATTGCAGCCTCTATCTAACAATTCCCGTGACCCCCGGTTGGCCCAAGGCCGTGCCCCGTGGCGGCGGCGCGGGGGCCTACAAAGGACAAGCCATTGAACGTCGGCGATAAACTCAGAGCGATCCGCAAGAAACACGGACTCTCCCAACGGGAGCTTGCTGCCAAGGCCGGGCTGACCAATGGCACGATATCGCTGATCGAGAAGAACCGAACCAGCCCCTCGGTTGCGTCGCTCAAAAGTCTGTTGGACGCGATTCCCATCAGCATGGCCGAGTTTTTCGCGATTTTGGAAGAAGACGATAGCGCCAAGGTCTTCTACCGTGCGGAGGAGTTGACCGAGATTTCACCAAGCCGTCAGGGCGGCGTATCCCTGCGCCAGTTGGGCAGTGCTGCGCATCACGCGCTTCAGGTGCTGCATGAAACCTATGAGCCCGGCGCGGATACCGGACCTGAGTTTCTGAGCCATGAGGGCGAAGAGGCGGGGGTCGTGGTGCGCGGGAGCATCGAAGTGACGGTGGATGGCGCGGTCAGCCTGCTTCATGCCGGGGATGGATATCTGTTCGACAGCCGCCTGCCGCATCGGTTCCGCAACACCGGGTCCGAGAGTTGTGAGATCGTCAGCGCCTGTACCCCGCCCAGTTTCTAAAAAACCGTTCCGGGCCGTTGCCCGCCTGTGCGCGGTAGGAACAGCTTGTGCTATGCTGCGACTGAAGGGCAGTTGCCGATGGCTTATTGGTGGGCTGGACCCCGTTAAAAAACGTGGCACATG